>Ga0194125_10000705_pt1 | contig 56730 bp, 57 predicted proteins | sample TA2KigC250mmetaG_FD_148626 | JGI IMG/M metagenome (GOLD analysis project Ga0194125, IMG submission 148626) | Freshwater microbial communities from Lake Tanganyika, Tanzania - TA2015034 Kigoma Deep Cast 250m | ecosystem: Environmental > Aquatic > Freshwater > Lake | place: Tanzania: Lake...
CGGCGCCTTTGCCCGAAAAAAAGCCGTCCAGTTGCTATCGGAACAGAACCGCCGGGTGGTTCCCTTTGTCGCTTCCCTCCTGGACGGCATCGATGTCCGGGAGACCATCCGGCGCTGGCCCGAAGGAATATTATATGTCACCGAGCAGCAGCGGGCCCGGGGAAAAATCGGCGCGGTGGTGGCCATCTTCGATCCTGATGAGGGCCACCAGGAAAATTTCCCCTGGCGACTCACCTGGCTGGGAGAGCACCAGCAAGAGTCGGATATGGCCTTTTACGCCACCGCAATCGGGGAACATCTGGTCGGACCGGGAATTTCCCGTTGCCGGTATGGGGGGTTTATGCTTTCTTATCCCCCTTGGCGCCTCTATGACATCTGGCAGGATCCCTTTTTTGCCGGGGTGCGGAACAAGGCGGAGAGGCTCGTACTGGCCGCCCTGGATTACTCTCTGGAGAAAAACGTCATCTACCTGGCCGCCCAACCGCCCCGATCCCGCTGGCAGAATTGGGCCCACCGGTTGGGAAAAAAGCTCATCTATCTGCCGATCGGGTCCTTCTCGCCGATAACCATTAAGAAAATAAGAACCTTTCACGTCCTGGACGGTCAACCGGTCCGGGGCTGGGCAGCGGATTATGTCTGACGTCGGTTGTCCTTTTAATAACGAGAAAGCAGATATTCTGTGATTGTTCTTATCTTAGCGGCAATTATTTTATTGTTGGGGGGCGTCTATCTCTTCGTGAACCGACTCACGCAAAGAGTCGCCGAAGCCCAAAAAAAGTTGGTGGAACTTACCACGGTGGATGATCTTACCCAGCTTTACAACCGGCGGTATTTCTTTGAAAGATTGCACCAGGAAGTGGAACGGGCCAAACGTTACCAGCGGCCCTTGAGTTGCGTCATCCTGGATATTGACAATTTTAAGAAAGTAAACGATACGCTCGGGCACTTGTCGGGTGACCAGGTTTTAAGGGATATCTCCAGTATCATAAAGAGCACTTGCCGTCAATGCGATCTGGCGGGGCGCTACGGCGGGGAGGAACTGATCATTTTGTTGCCGGAGACCGAGCTTGAGGGGGCCATGACCATTGCCGAGAGGATCAGGCAAAGGGTTGAGCAGCATCAGACCGTGGATGGCAAGGGAGAAACTATTGCGGTTACGGTAAGTTTGGGGGTAGCCAGTCTGGCGCCCCAGGAAATCGAAGACTTGGATAAAGATGAGCGCCTCATCCAATATGCCGACGATGCCCTGTTATTGGCCAAAAAAGAGGGTCGCAACCGGGTCAAGCTCTATCATCCCCATCAGGGGTGATGGCCTGGTAATACCGTTTTGGTGTCCGGTATTACCGTGAAAATCCCCCAAAACCCCCCCTTTACAAAAGGGAAACTTAAAAGAGTCCTCCTTAGTTCCCCCTTTTCTAAACTAAGCCTTACCCATAAAGTATAGAGGCCATGGTTTGGGATGTGGTTCACGGTAATGAATCAGTAGTTAATGTCCCCCCTCAATCCTCACCGGGCCGTGTAAGGGAATGGGAGGGCGGCCCAGGATTGTCTGCTCGTGGGACAACAGCAACCGTTTCAGGTGGAGGCCGGCACTGTAGCCGCCCAGGGAGCCGTCCGAGGCCACCACCCGGTGGCAGGGGATGATGATGGGCAAGGGGTTGGCTCCCAGGGCCCCGCCTACGGATCGAGCCCCCCGGGGCAGGTTCAGGGAATGAGCCAAGGTCTGATAAGTGATGATAGCCCCAAAGGGCGTCTGCCGCACTGCCTCCCAAACCTTGATTTGAAAAGCGGTGCCTCGCACGTCCAGCCGGAGATGCTCGAAGGTCCTGAGTTCTCCGGCAAAATAGGCCTTGAGGGCGTCTGTCGTTTCCTGGCGCCACTGTCGCAGGCGGGAGGTCAGTTCCGGTTCTTCCTGCTGCTGCCGCACCGGCCACTGGGGCCCGGACTCTCCCCCCGGGCGGTGGAAAGAAACCGCCCGCAGCCCTGCCGGGGAAAAACCCATCCACACCGGCCCCACCGGGGTGGGTAGCATTTCCTCCCAGATATCGAAACCTTTTTCTGCTTGTGCTCCTTGTAAATATCTTTTCATTACTGTGAAAATCCCCCTTTATAATAGCTGGGCATCACCCACAAATTCGGAGGGTATGTCTGGAATTAATGATAACCAACAGGAATTACTAACGAAAGAATTCCATCACCGTAAGTATTTACCCTTCAATAAAACCTTTTTTGCCAGGAAGTACTACTCCGTCTCACTCCGCAGCACCGCCACGAAGGCGCTCTGGGGGATCATAACGTTTCCCACCATCTTCATCCGCTTTTTGCCTTTTTTCTGCTTTTCCAGGAGCTTGCGTTTGCGGGTGATGTCGCCCCCGTAGCACTTGGCGGTGACGTCCTTGCGGAAGGCCGAAATGGTAGAGCGGGAGATGATCTTGCCGCCGATGGCCCCCTGGATGGCGATCTTGAACTGCTGCCGGGGTATTTCTTCTTTAAGGCGGTCGCAGATGCGTACCCCCCAGTCCCGGGCGTTGTCCTTGAAGACGATGGTGGACAGGGCGTCCACCTTTTCGCCGTTCACCAGGATATCCAGCTTCACCAGGTCGCTTTCCCGGTAGTCGATGAGCTCGTAGTCGAAGGAACCGTAACCCTGGGTAACGGTTTTGAGCTTGTCGTAAAAATCGAAGATCACTTCGGCCAGGGGCATTTCCATGGAAATCTCGATGCGCCCCGGGGAAGGGTAGCTAAAAGTAGAGTTGACGCCCCGGCGCTCCAGGCAGAGCTTCATGACTGCGCCCATGTAGCGCTCCGGAATGATAATGGTGGCCCGGATATAGGGTTCGAAGCCTTTTTTGATGCCCACCGGATCAGGGTAATACTGGGGATTGTCGATGGCCACCTGGCTGCCGTCGGTGAGCTCAAACTCATAGCGGACGCTGGGGGTGGTCATGATCAGGGACTGGTTGTACTCCCGCTCCAGCCGCTCCTGGACAATGTCCAGGTGCAGCAGGCCCAGGAAGCCGCAGCGGAACCCCTGGCCCAGGGCCGCGGAGGAGTCCTTGGTATAGACTAAAGCGGCGTCGTTGAGCTTGTATTTTTCCAGGGCCTCGGCCAGGGACTGGTACTCGTCGGAAGCCACCGGATAGAGGGACGAAAAGACCACGGGCTTAACATCCTTAAATCCAGGCTGGGGTATCGGCGTGGGATGGGCGTCCAGGGTGATGGTGTCCCCCACCCGGGTGTCGGCCACGGTCTTGATGCTGGCGATGAGGTAGCCCACCATGCCTGCGGCCAGCTCCTTCACCGGCTGCCGCTGCAGGCGAAACAGGCCCACCTCCTCCACCTTATAGGTGGCCCCATTGGACAGGAAACGGATGACCTCTCCGGACTTCAGCACCCCGTCAAAGACCCGGAAGGAGACGATGACGCCCCGGTAGGGGTCGTAAAAGGCATCGAAAATCAGGGCGGAAAGGGGTTTGTCCCGGCTGCCGGCCGGGGGCGGGATGTGGGCCACCACGGCCTCCAGGACCTCCTCGATGCCTATCCCCTCCTTGGCCGAGCACAAAATGGCCAGGTCCGGATCCAACCCGAGCTCCCGGTCGATCTGGTCTTTAACCAGGTCCACGTCCGCGGAGGGCAGGTCGATTTTGTTGATCACCGGGATGATTTCCAGGTCGTGCTCCATGGCCATATAGAGGTTGGCCAGGGTCTGGGCCTGCACCCCCTGGGAGGCGTCCACCACCAGGAGCACCCCTTCGCAGGAGGCCAGGGCCCGGCTCACCTCGTAGGAAAAATCCACGTGCCCCGGCGTATCGATGAGGTTGAGGTCGTACTGCTCCCCGTCCCTGGCCGTGTAGGGCAGGGTAATGGTATTGCTCTTGATGGTGATGCCCCGCTCCCGTTCAATGTCCATGGTGTCCAGGAGCTGGTCCCGGAACTCCCGCTCCCCCACCATGCCGGTGTGCTGGATCAACCGGTCCGCCAGGGTGGACTTGCCGTGGTCGATATGGGCGATGATGCTGAAATTACGGATGTTGGGCATATTAGGCGGCTATGATTTCTACCTTAGTTCTCAGGTTATGCACTATTAACTCATCTAACTCTAATTTATGACTGGCATTATCAATATCTATGCCGGTGATTTTGCCTTCGGCATCATAATCGACCACTACTCCCTCGGAAACCTCCAGGCTGTCCACACTTGCCTTAGCTGAAAGATCAATATAGAGAGAGTCGGTTTCGGGATAATAGCTTATCTTCATAATTTGAAACTCCGATCAAAAAAAGCATTATGAATAGTTACCTTATTAGCCAAGGTTACTACCCTCAGAATCCGGCCGTCCATTTCGTCAATAAATCCCCAGAAACGATAGCGATTTTGCTCCTGCGGTTCGGATCTCAAAGGATTTTCCAACACCCTAAAACACCATTCTTTTCTCAGATACGGTCTTTTTCTCAGGACTTCATTTTCGAAATATGCGGTGAAAGAATATTTATTCATTTAGGGCTTTAATTATTAATAAGTTAAAGGGTGAACTTGCCATCGTCACTATGGGCGATGCTGCTGAAATTGCGGATGTTGGGCATATTAAATTTACTACGAAATTGAAATATATTGGGAACGAGCAGAGGGCTCCGGCAACGGCGAACCGTCCTCGGTCAAACCTTGGAAGTGAAGTTTCAAAGCCTCTGAGAGTAGTTTGAGAGTTTCCTCCGGGGTGTCACCGGTAGCTACGCATCCTGGGACGTCGGGCAAATATGCACTAAAATTATCGCCTGTTTTTTCAATAACAGCCATGTAGTCCATGTTATTTCCTTGTCTTGAGGCCAGCCTGTTTAAGTATGCTATGTAAAGTTCCCGGCCCCAGGTCATGATGGGGATTACCAGCAATTGTCACTTTGCCAGGTTTCATTGGATGTTTGTATTGCCTGTGGCTACCTTCCTGGGAGATCATAAACCAGCCGTCTTTTTCGAGCAACTTAATAACCTCACGCACCTTCATGTATTAGCCATTCAATTATCGAGCACCTAGTTTCGTTCCCTAATCAATGAACTCCAAAGCTTGAAAAAAACATCGAAAAATTCTTCTAAATTCTTTATTACGTCAGTAATAAATGATTCATATAGCGTAATTCGATTATAATCAATTATTATTTTATTACTATTATTTTTTATATATTCTTTGATTTTTTCATATTGTTTATTATCAATATATCCATTATTATGAGCGATAAAATTTCTAATTCGATTATATATTATAATGTTTTTCCAATATTCTGAATCTTCAGGTATTTTAATACCAACCACTTTCTGTAAAAATTTATGTGCCCGAAATATCCCTTTGCCACTTAAGTCATTTACTTTTATCTGATAATCAAATTTTTTTTCAATAAAATTACAAATATTTAATAGTTGAGATTCAAGAAAAGTATATAGCATAATAAACAACGAATATCTAAAGATTCGTGGAAATATATTTGACTGAAAATGTTGTTCTTCATGATAACTTTCGAGATCATGTTCTTGGAGACTGTCAACTTTATCTTTTATTAACTTATCAATATAATTAATTTTCCCTCTGAACCAAATTTCCTGTTCTTCAGCAAATGCTTTAAGTTCTGATAATTCCATGTCCACAAAGCTTCTAAATTGGCTTGTACTAAGGGAACGTTTTTTAGATTTTCTCTCATTTCTAATGGTAATTTTGGGATCTTCATTTTCCGGGGGGACCGGCAAACCTTGTTCCTGCAAAAGGGCGACATGCTCGCGCATGCCCCACTTCGCCTTATATAAACAATCTTCCACCGAATGCCCGATGCCGGTGAAACCTTCTAGCTCCGGGGAGTAAAATCCGAAATAGTCCGGTTCGGCGGTGGCCTCGATGATCAGAGAATACGTCAAGTCGATCATTTGATTTTCCTCGGCTATTTTATCCCTACGGCCTTGAGAATCGCTTGTAACGTTCCTGTAAGTTCATTGCATCGCAATGTACTATTCCAGGATTTTTTAGGGTCAACCCGAATTATGGATTAATAGAGCCAAAACCTAAGAACGCGATCACTGAATCAGTATTGAGCCGGCCAGCCTTGCCCCTCGGTTTTATGGCCGCCAAACCTTATCAATGGCCTGCATCTGGTCGATGGTGAACCTCAGCACCTTGACCACGTTGATGATGTTTTCCTTCTCATCCAGCGATAAGTTGCGCCCCTTGCGAGATTTCAGGTATTTATCCAGCACCTGATAGCCGCCGATATGAAAGTTCCAGACGTCTTCGGGCACAGGCGAAAAATATTGTTCATTGTTGAAATAAAGCCGCTGATCCTGCGCCCGGTACATCGGCTTGGCAACTTCATCGCTGCCCTTCGTCACGTCAACCTCGGGGTCATCTGGAATATCTTTGAGCAGGTGCGCCTGCACCAGTTGCCAGCCCAAAGCCGAAAGCTTTTCAAACGTGTCCCGGTCCTCCACGAAGGGCACCCGGGGAAAATCCATTTTCAGGAACTCGGCGTACTTCCGGCGGTACGTGGGGCTGTGCAGCGCGGCATAAATATACCCCAGGATTTCCTCGGGGGTGTAGTGGTGCTGGTATTTCTGGTCAATGAAGGTGCGGAATTCCGGGGTGAAGTTTTCCATGCGGTCTTGGCCTTCGTGGAAATCGCGGCTATCAAATAAGCTTATTCTCGGTTTAATCTCTTGAAAATTATAATGGTAAAGGGGAAAAAAAAATGAAATTCCCTTATTACTGAGGGTGATTCGGCTATCAATTAAGCATTTTGAAACCAAGGCATGATTGAAAATCCCTTCCGCTACCTGTCTTACCGTCGCTAATCCAACATTTTCCCCCGCCAGCATATGCCGCATTACTTCGCCCCGGGGCATACAGTGGAAACCCCTGGATTTGCCGGTGTAATACGTATAGCGCACATCAAAGGGACGATAGGTCATTGGGACGATCCTGCTTTCCTGCAGGCCGCTATTTTTCAGATCTTTCTGGGCCAGATGTACTTTCCAGTCCCGAGTGTCCCGCCCCAGGTTGTATTTCCGGCGGGCTTCTTCGGTTGGCAGGGCCGCAAAGTCGTCGATAACCCGGCGCACCTCCTGAGGCGTATAGTGAATGGTCAAATCATCCCGGGCCGTGACGATGCCCACGGAGATAAGTGGAAAAATCTCGGTAATCTTTATTCCCCCTTCGTATTCGGACCAAGGCCCTGTATCCTGGGGGATAAACAGATAAAACGGGCTTTGCGGCTGGACCTCCACCCAAGGGACAGCCTGAAAATCCGTTTCGGCGCAGGCCCGATACTTGTCGGCTCGCCGCCCCCACAGGTCGGCATGAAAAAACTTGGGCGCCAACCCCGGCTTCCGGATTAATAGGGAGATGCTCACCCCCTGCTCGATATCGAAGACGTTTTCATCCTTGCCGCCCTCGGGGGTGCGCTCTTTCTTTTTGGTGTTGCCGTGCAGGTCCAGGACGTACATCCGGTTAAACGTCTCCATGAGGCTCTGGCGCATGCCTCGGAAGGTGGGGTTGTCCAGGAACGAATGGTTGGTGATGATGCCGACGACGCCCTCTTCAACCTGGTCCATCTTCCATTGGGCAAAGCGGATGAACTTGACGTAATCGTCCTGGAGCCATTTGGGGTTTTTCTCCCCCAGGGGCTGGCCGTCAACCTGCCGGTAGGCGGCGATCAGCCCGCTTATCCAGTCGCCTTTATTCAATGAGTGCCCGGAATACGGCGGATTGCCAGTGATGACCAGGATTTGCCTGTCCTTGACGTTCTGGGCTAATTGCACCTCTCTGGAAAGGGCCGGGAGAAAAAAATTGGGCTGGGGCGAAATGGGCTCCAGGGTATTGGTCAGGTAGATTTGCAGCCGTTCCCTGGGCTGCATCTCGTAGCCTCTATCATGTAGAAACTGCGACAGTTTCAGGTGGGCAATGGTATAGGGGGCGATGAGGTATTCAAAGCCGTAGAGGTTTTTCAGGGCGTGCTCCCGGATGACGTCGTCCCGGAGCCCCTGGGGGACTTCGGCGAAAATCTGCTCCAGGACCTCCAGCAGGAAGGTTCCCGTGCCCGTGGCGAAATCCAGCACCGTCACCCGCTTGCGGTCGGCCAGGCCCTGTTTGATGCCGAAGCTGTCCTTCAAGATGTCGTTGATGGCCCGCACGATAAAATTTACCACCGGCGGCGGGGTGTAGTAAACCCCCCGGCTCTGGCGCATCTTCTTGTCGTACGCCTTCAAAAAACCCTCATAGAAATACACGTAGGGGTCTTTGGCGAACAGGAGGCGCTCCTCCTCGGTCTGGGGGAAGAGATGGGTCTGTCCGGGGCTGAAAGCCAAATCCTCCCGGAGGGCGCCCAGGTCCAGGGTGTTCATGATGCTGAGGATTTCTTCCACCAGCCACCGGATGGAACGGTATTCCTCCTTGTCTAGCTCGTCCAGGAAATCCACCAGCTCCCGGATCAGCTCAAAATTCGTGGGGATAAACCGCTTGGCGTTGTGCAGGCTGATGGGGGGGCCGTTGCCCGTGTTCAGCCGCGCCAGAAACAGGCCGTAGCCCAGCATCTGGGCAAAGGCGTCGGCAAAGTCCGCCAGGCTCAGCTCATGAAAAACGTCTTTCTTGAACACCCCGAACAGGCCAAAGAGTTTTCCCTGCTGCTGTTCCTGTTCCTGCCGGATTAATTCCTCCCTCAGAAATTCCCGCAGCTCATGGCAACGGATGGCCAGCGCCAAGGCCAGGTCTTTTGCCCTCCCTATGCCTTTCGGGGGAGTGGATAAAAAGGCTTCGATAAGGGCCGCTACCTTTTCAGCCTTGTCAGGATCGAGACGGGCTTTGCGATAGCCGATATCGCTGGGGTAGCAAAGGGTTTCACGCTTCAGGATGGCACCGTCTTTCAGCCAGACCCATTCCAGGTAATTGGTCAGGATCAGGTTGCCGGACAACTGCTTATATTTGGTGATCTGGTCAGACTTCAGAACCAGGTCCAGGTTTTCCTCGATTTTTTTATTTTCCAGATACCCAAGGATGCACTCATTAGTCTTAAACTTGAAATCCGGCGCCCCTTTGCCGGTGTCGTCCCGCTTGGGTTCGTGAATTACCTTGATCTTGCTCCCCGCCAAAGCTTTCAAAAGATTGTCCAGCGCCGGCCGCAGGGTGTGCTCGGTGGCATCCCTGACATCAAGGTTTTTTATCTGGTCAAAAAAGTCTTTAAAAGCGGCATTCATGCGAATGTTTTTTCCCCGACGGGAGAGGCCGGACTTAACCTGGATTTATGACGGTTCTTAAAAAATTTCATACTGGTAGGGGGGTCTGAGACCCGCCCCTAAGGGCAAGAACTCCGGCAGGTAGACATTTCCAGGAATCGCTGGGCTCGAAAAGCGTTTCCCCCTTGATTTATTATAGTCAATATTACAGGATTTTTCCATTAGTTTATCCCTCTGAGACGGGCAACAAAAAAGGGCACAGCCCCTCAGCCCTGCCCCTTTCCTGCCGCCTTGCACCCTTGGTGCTAATGTGGGTTGTTCCTTGGTCTTAGGCTTGCGTCAGGCGCCGGGCCGCCAGGGACAGCATCAGCCAGGCCCAGCCGCTGATGATAAGGTCGACGCCCACAAAGATGCCGATCAGCCAGAGACCGACCAGGGGCTTTTGCCAGATAACCATACCCAGGACAAAGGTAATGAGTCCGTTAAGGAGTTCCCAGACACGGTTGGGATAATGCATGGCAAGGGCGGAGCCGAAGCGAAAGATCCCGGTGACGATAAAAAACAGGGCCATGATCAGGGAAAGAGTCACGGCGCTGGCTTCGGGATTGGTCAAAACCATGAAGCCCACGACCAGATACAGGACGCCGACCCCAAGGTGCAGGAAGACGCCCCCCCAGTTCTTTTTCCAGAAGGCATGCACCGTTTCCCCGAAACCGGCGAAGATCATGATCCAGCCAAGAATAATCATCGAAAAAAGGGTTACCGCGACGCTGCTGGCAACGGCCACAATTCCAACCACGATCATGAATAGACCCAAGGCCAGGAACCACTTCCAGTGCCCCCCGAGTTCCCTCTGATCCAATTCTTCGTAATCAAACAATCTCATAATCAGAACCTCCTTAGGTGAAAGATCGCTGCAGGCACAATCCGATTATTAAATTTACGGGTCTATTCTCTAGTACGGCTTAATAAAAGGCGCGGTGGAGGGGTAGCAGGTGGCTGATCCACCGGCGAGGGGGAGACAATTTCGGGAGACGATCCCTTCAATGCCCCAAATACGCCTTCTGCACCGCCGGATTGCCCAACAGTTCCCCGCTGGGGCCGGACAGGATGATCTCGCCGGTCTCCAGGACATAGCCCCGATGGGCGATTTTGAGGGCCATGATGGCATTCTGCTCCACCAGCAGCACGGTGGTGCCCTGTTGGTTGATCTCCTTGATGATTTTAAAGATTTCCTTTACCAGGAAGGGGGCCAGGCCCATGGAAGGTTCGTCCAGCAGGAGGAGACGGCCCCGGCGCATCAGGGCCCGGCCCACCGCCAGCATCTGCTGTTCGCCGCCGGAGAGGGTGCTGCCCCATTGGGAGCGGCGTTCGGCCAGGCGGGGGAAGAGGCTGAAGACACGGTCCACGTCGCGGTCAAGCTGGTTGTCGGTCCGGCCATAGGCTGCCAGACGCAGGTTCTCCAGGACCGTCAGGGTGCCGAAGATACCCCGGCCCTCGGGCACATGGGCGATTCCCGCCTGAGCAATGCGGTGCGCCGACCACGGGCCCAGATCCCGGCCGTCGTAACGGATGGCCCCCCGGGCCACAGGCTGCAGGCCGGAAATAGCCCGCAGGATGGTGGATTTGCCGGCGCCGTTGGCCCCGATCAGGGCCACGATCTCACCCTGGTCCACTCCCAGGGATACACCCCGCACCGCCTGAATATGATCATAGGAGACCCAAAGGTCTTTAATCTCCAGAAGCATGATGACTAACGATTCTCCCGACTCCCAAGGGGATAATACCAAGTTCGGTCTGGGATGCAACCATCTAATATCTTAACTATGGAATAACAGACATTTCACTCTTCCCCGTCTTTCCCCAAGTAGGCCTCCAGGACCTGGGGATGCTGCTGGGCCTCCTGAGGGGAGCCGTCGAATATGGTAGCCCCAAAATCCAGCACCTGCACCCTTTGACAGAGGTCCAGCACCACCCCCATGTGGTGCTCGATGAGGAGAATGGTAAGCTGGAATTCCTGCCAGAGTTCCCGCAGCAGCTTCACGAGGGCAACGGTTTCCGCCTGGTTCATGCCGGCCGCCGGTTCATCCAGGAGCAAGAGTCTGGGCCGGCTCATCAAAGCCCGGGCTATTTCCAGGCGACGCTGCTCGCCATAGGGAAGGTTCCGAGCCGGGGTCTGGGCATACTTCCTCAGGCCGAAGCGATCCAGCATTTCCAACGCCCGACTGGTAAACTGTTGCTCCTGGCGGCGGAACGAGGCCGTCCGGCAGAGGGCCTGGAAAAAAGAATACCCATAGTGGGAAAAGGCGCCCAGGCGGATGTTATCCAGGGCGTTCAAGTCCTTGAACAATCGGATATTTTGAAAGGTGCGTCCCAGGCCGGCAGCCATGATCCGATGGCTGGGCCAACCGGTGATCTCCTGGCCGGCGAACATAATCCGTCCCGTGGTAGGGCGATATACCCCGGTAATCAGATTGAAGACCGTGGTTTTTCCGGCCCCGTTGGGACCGATGAGTCCCACCAGACTGCCGCCCTCGAGGGTCAGGAAAAAATCGGCCAGGGCCTGGAGGCCCCCGAATCTATGGGACAGGTCGCTAATGTGCAGTAAAGCCACGGTGATCACCTGGCAAAAGGTGGAAGCCGCCCAACATTCCTTCTCATAAACGCTCTGAGGCGGGTTTGACCCAGCGTGATTCCTTCAGACCCATGATTCCTGTGGGGCGGAAGATCATTAGCAGCACCAACAGGAGGGGACCCACCACCCAGCGCCACAATTCCAGGGGCCGCAGCAACTCCATCAGGATGGTAAAAAGGGTAGCTCCCAGAATAGACCCGGTGAGAGAGCCGATGCCACCCAAATACACCATCACCAGCATGTCTGTAGACTTGAGGATGGAAAAACTCCGGGGGTTGATGAACTGCAGGAGATGGGCATACAAGCCACCGGCAATGCCGGCAAAAAATGCTGACAGGCAAAAAGCATAAATCTTCAGGCGGGGAGTGTCGACACTCACCAGGTTGGCGGCTAATTCATCTTCCCGGATGGATACCACCCCCCGGCCGAAATTGGAGTAGATAAAATTCCGCAGAACTAAGAGGGTGACCAATACCCAGAAGACCACCCAGACGAGGTTGGTCAGCTTGGCCATACCCATATAGCCCCGGGGGCCGCCGACGGCGTCGATATTTTCCAACACACTTTTGACGATCATATTGAAGGCCAGGGTGACAATGGCCAAATAATCTCCCCGGGTGCGGAAGGAGGGAAAGGCGACGATCAATCCCGCCAGCGCCGCGGCCAGACCGCCGCCCACCAGCACCACCGGGAAGAGCAGAAAACCCCATTCCCGGGGGAACACCGCCACGGTCAGTAAGGAGGCCACGTAGGCCCCCACCGCCATAAAACCCGCATGCCCCACTGAAAACTCTCCCATATAGCCGTTTACCAGATTCAGGCTCAGGGTGAGAATAATATTTATCCCCACGTACATCAAAACCTGTTGGATGTAGAGATTCATCAGACCCGAGGCGGGTAGGCCCCAGGACAGGCACAGGAGAGCCACAAGCAATAGCGGATACCGCAGGAATGAGGGAATCTCTTTCATTTCAGGTTAGAGCAAGGGCGGCGTCGTTTCCTAAACATAAGCGGTCAGCGGTCAGCTTACAGCCGTCGGCCATTGTTTTTATTTCAAAGGGGGATTCCAAGTTAGCAGATCGCTGGTTTCTCAATTAGTTTGCCTATCTCTTGGTTTTTGCTGAAAGCTGATTGCTGATAGCTGAACGCCTAATCCTAAACTTTCTCGAATGTAGGCCGGCCTAAAATACCCGTAGGCTTAAAAATCAGGAGTATTAACAACAGGGAAAAGGCAACACAATCACGATAGGTGGACGAGGCCAGGAAAACAGGCGTAAAAATTTCCACCGCGCCCAGAACGTACCCTCCCAACATGGCTCCCCGGATATTGCCGATACCACCAACCACCGCAGCAATAAAGGCCCACCAGCCGATGCGGATACCCATATAGGGGTCAATGACGGGATAAGCCATGCCATACAACAAACCGCCAGCCCCGGCAATGGCCGAACCGATGGCGAAGGTCAGGGAAATCATCCGGTTCACTGGCACTCCCATGAGAGGGACGATGGGGCGATTATATGAGATGGCCCGCATCGCCATCCCCGCTAAAGTGTGCCGCACCAGCCAGTCCAGGAGGAACATAATCACGATGGACATGGCAATAATCAATAACTGAATATTAGTGAAAGAAATGCCGGCCCAGGAGAATTGTTGCACCGGAATAATAGCCGGCACCTGCCGGGGCTCGGGGCCGATGGTGGCCAAGGTGAAATTTTCCAAAAAAAGCCCCACCCCCAAAGCGGTGATGACTGCCGACACCCGGGGAGCGTTGCGCAGGGGCCGGTAGGCCAGGCGCTCGATGGTGACGCCCAGGGTAGCGGTGAGAGTCATGGTAAATACCAATGATCCCATAAAAACCACCAGCACCGGGAGGTCCAGGTTAAGCCCCAGGAGAAAGAGGACCGCTGCCATGGCGAGATAAGCCCCCACCATAAAAATATCGCCATGGGCAAAATTGATCATGGTGAGAATCCCATAGACCATGGTATAGCCCAAAGCGATGAGGGCGTAAACGCTTCCCAGTTGCAGGGCGTTGAGGAGGTATTGCAGGGAAAGGGCCATCATGCCTGATTAGTTCTGCTGACCGGCTGGAGCTCTTGCCGGTCAGCTTTCCCTCCCGCCGGCTGTTTAGGGCTGCACGCTGGCAAAGTACTTGAATTGACCATCCTTGACCTGCAAGATAACGGCGCTTTTGACGGGATCACCGGTGCCTTTAAAAGCCATCTTGCCGGTCACGCCCTCGAACTCCTGCACCTGGGCCAGGGCATCCCGAACTTTGGTCCGATCCAGAGAACCGGCCTGGGTTATGGCGTTGCAGAGCAGCAAGCCGGCGTCGTAGGTCAGGGCGGCGACGTCATCGGGTTTTTTGCCATACTTGGCTTCAAATTCTTTGATGAACTTCTGCGCCTTGGGGGTGGCGATGTCGGGGGCGTAGTGGGTGCTGAAAAATGCCCCCTCCAGATCCGGGCCGCCCAGGTTCAGCAGATCCTGGCTGCCCCAGGAGTCGGAGCCGATGATGGCGCAGGTGAGCCCCTGGTTGCGGGCTTGTTTCACCTGGAGTGGTACTTCGTTATAATAGTTGGGCAGAAACAGCACGTCGGGGTCCGCGGCTTTGATCGTGGTCAACTGGGAGGAAAAGTCTTTATCCCCGGTGGTATAGGACGCGAAGGCTACCACCGTGCCGCCGTCGGCCTCGAAAAATCTCTTGAAAAATTCGGCAATACCTTTGTTATATTCACTGGCGACGTCGTACAGGACTGCCGCAGTCTTTGCCTGAAGTTCCTGGCGGGCGAATTTTGCCATTACCTGACCTTGAAAATCATCAATAAAACAGGCCCGGAAAATAAATTTCTTGCCTTCCGTAGTCTTGGGATTCGTAGACCAGGGACTGATCATGATAACCCCGCTATCCTCGCAGATGCGGGCCGCAGGAATGGCATTGCCGGAAGCGTTGGGGCCGAGGATGGCCAAGACGTTGTTCTGACTGATGAGCTTCTGGGCCACCGCCGCGGCGGATTCGGCTTTGTCCTCATTGTCCTCAATAATTAATTTTATGGGGATATTCTTATCGCCAACCTTTAAACCGCCGGCTTGATTGATCTCCAAAGCCAGCAATTCCGCCGCCTTCTTACAGGAATCTCCCACGGTGGGCTTACTTCCGGTCAGTTCGGCATTGATACCCAAACGCACCTCTTCCTCTGATTTAGCCCCACACCCAAAGCCGATGAGAGCCAGGACTAACCAGCCCAACCCAATGATGAGCAACCAGCCGGATTTTTTCATAAACTGTATTCCTCCTTGCCATTGTGCTTTTTTTAGGAAATAGTCACCCCTGAGAGTTACCCAAACCTTCCTTGATAAATAATTACAAATGCATAGAGAGGTTTACAAATCAGACCTCGGTCTCACCCACGGTTGCCTTTTTAAACCCCTAAAGGCTCACTTGTGCGGCCGTTTAGGCAATCTAACAGAAAAGAGTTTACACCGTCAATGTGAAAATTGCCGGGGGCGCTCCGGCAGAGATCAGTGTAATAAATCAGCCGCACTAAGAAGCCCGAAAGGGCCAAAAGCGGCTTGTTTGGCCTGTTGGACGAGGATAGGTCTATCGTTTTGACCAAGTAAACCTTTTCTATTGTGGAAAAGAAGATTTCCTCACTGCCTTCTTATGTAGGATAATTAAATTATGGTATCTGGTTCCAGGCAAATTTATCTCAATAAATAAGGCTTGATCAATCGGCATTGATTTCAAGCCACTATCTTCTGGAAAATAACAGATTTCATCTTAAATAATTACTTGACATATTATTATTTTATATATATAAAAAAATTAATATGAACACTATTATAAAAATTAACGTATCATAATTTTTATAATAAGTAGCTATAGTGGAAAAATTACCGTTTGACAAGGAGAAAAAAATTATGGCCAGCGAATTATTAAAGATGACCGCTCAAATAGTCACCTCACATGCATCAATCAACGAGATGACGTCAGATGATCTCGTCAATGAGATTAAATCGGTTTATAACACGTTGGCGCTACTGGCGGGAGATAAGTCTGTAGCGGCCGAACTGGAGATGCTTTCTGAAGCAGCCCGAGAAACACCCGGCCCCAAGCCTGCGGTTCCGGTGGAAGAATCAATTCAAGACAACTACATCGTCTGCCTGGAGTGCGGTAAAAAATTCAAAACCCTGAAAGCGCATCTGCGGCGGGCGCATACCATGACCCCGGTCGACTACTGCGCCCGCTTCGGCCTGGACCTGAAAAAATATACCCTGGTGTCTCGCAACTATTCCGCGCAGCGCCGGGACTTGGCCAAAGCTAAAGGTCTGGGCGAGTTCCGCCGGACCAAAAAAACTCCGGATGCTTCTTGAAATTATGAGCGGGGCAGGATAAAAGTAAGTATGCAAGCTTCCTCCCGGCTCCTGACCAGAATCCTCCTGCCGTATGACAACAGCCCCTCGGCCCGGAACGCACTCAGACTGGCTGCGGCCCTGTCCGACATCTGCGGGGAGGCGATCCAAGCCCTGACCTTATTGCGAGTCATCAGCGGCAGTTATCTGGCGCGGCATCTGCACAATGTCGACTTGCGCGTCACCCGCTTGAACCAGACGAAAGCATGGCAGAAAATTCGGGCCCGGTATATGGAAGAAGAAATCAAGCCGATGTTGCTGGAAGCGCAGGATATTCTCGGCCGGTATGGCGTCGGGGCTCCCATAGAACTCAAAATCGTGGAGGGGAAGATCGGCGAGCAGATCCTGGCCATTGCTCATGATGAAAAATACTCCGCGATTATTATGGGGCGGCGGGGCCTGTCGCCCCTCCAGGAGCTGCTGCTGGGCAGCGCCACCAGCTATGTCCTGGCCCGGGCCGCCGGGGTGACCGTTTTCATCGTGGGGGCAGAGGCAGCCGGTGCTCCGGACAGGCTCATTTTCCCCCTGCTGCTGCCCGTGGACGGCTCCGAAACCTCCCTGGAAGCGGTGCGCCAGGCCGCAGTCCTGGCCCAGACGTGCACCATCACGGAGCCCCGTCTCATCCTCTTGTCCGTCGTGGATCTGGCCCTTCTGGGTCAACTCCTGCCGGAAGAGTCCAGACGCCTCGTAGAGGAGGGACACAATGCCCTGGCCGCAGCGCGCCAGATTCTTAATCAGGCCGGGTTGGGGGAATACACCCGGGAAAAGCTGGTAAACGGCATTCCGGCCCCGGTCATCGCCGAAGTGGCCGAAAAAGAGCAGTGTGCCCTCATTTTTATGGGCAGCGTGGGTCATTCGGCATTGTCCCGCTTTCTCATGGGCAGCGTCACCGCCGCGCTGCTGCAGTTGGTGCAAAAGCCCACCGTGGCCGTCGTCTACCCCTCGGAAGAAATCTCCCTCAATTAGGAAATAATAAGATACCATGCGATTAAGTATTAACTGGCTGAAAGATTTTGTTGATCTCAACGTCTCTCCGCAGACCCTGGCGGATAAACTTACCCTGGCGGGCCTGGAAGTGGAAGCCCTGGAGGTGCTCGCTCCCCGATTCTCCGGGGTGGTGGTGGGGCGGGTCGACAGAGTGGAGCCGCATCCCCAGGCTGACCGGCTTCGACTGGTGGAAGTATTTGACGGCTGTGGCCATCACCGGGTGGTGTGCGGCGCGCCCAATGTCCAGCCCGGACAGCTGTACCCCTTCGCCCCGGTGGGCGCGGTTTTGGCGGACGGCAAGGCCTTAAAGGAGGCCACCCTGCGGGGCATCCGCTCCGAAGGCATGCTCCTGGCCGAGGATGAGCTGGGTCTGTCCGAAGATCACTCCGGCCTCATGGAATTGCCGGCCCATCTTGCGCCGGGCGCCGACCTGGGGGAAGTCCTCGGGCTCAATGATACGGTCCTGGAAGTGGCCATCACCCCTAACCGCCCTGATTGCCTCAGTGTCCTGGGGTTGGCCCGGGAAGTTGCCGCCATCCTGGATATTCCTCTGCATATTCCGCCGGTGGAATTTACGGAAAACGGCGATCCCATAGAGCAGCGGGCCGGAGTGGCCATCGAAGACCCGGAAAATTGCCCCCGCTATACCGCCCGCCTGGTGGTGGATCTGGAGGTGCGGCCCTCCCCGTTCTGGCTGCGTCGCCGGCTCCAGGCCAGCGGCCTGCGGGCCATCAACAACCTGGTGGATGTCACCAACTACGTCATGCTGGAATATGGCCAGCCCCTGCACGCCTTTGATTTCAACTGCCTGCAGCACGGCCAGATCGTAGTCCGGCAGCCCCGCCCCGAAGAAAGCAGCTTCACCACCCTGGATGGCCAGGACCGCCCCTTAACCTGGGAAACCCTGCTCATTTGCGATGCGTCCCAGCCGGTGGCCATTGCCGGGGTCATGGGGGGCCAGTCCTCGGAAGTCACCGGCGACACCCGCAACGTCCTGCTGGAGAGCGCCTACTTCAATCCCCCCTCCATCCGCCGGACTTCCAAGCGCCTGGGTCTGTCCAGTGAATCCGCTTATCGCTTTGAGCGGGGCATCGATCCGGGCTCGGTGGTGCCGGCCCTGAACCGGGCTGCCCAATTAATGGCGGAGTTGGGCTCCGGCCGGATTCTGCGCGGTCTCATCGACGTCTGCCCCCGGCCAGTGGTTCGCCCCCGGGTGCGCCTGCGCCTGAGCCGCACCAACGCCGTGCTGGGAACCTCCCTGTCCAAACCCGAGGTCAGCGATATCCTGCGGCGGTTGCAACTGCCCGCCCTGGAAGAGGATGCCGACTCCCTGACGGTGCAGCCCCCGTCCTACCGGGGCGATCTGACCCGGGAGATCGACCTCATCGAAGAAGTGGCCCGGCTGCACGGTTTTGATAATATTCCGGTGACCCTGCCCCGCCTGGCCATGGGAGCCCAGCGCCCCGACCGCCTGGCCCGGCTGCGGGAAAAGACCAAGGAATTGTTTTTAGGGTTGGGGTTTCACGAAGTCATCACCTATGCCTTTCAACCGGACCGCCTCAGCGATCTGCTCTTCGGCGAGGCGGCGGAAAGGGAATTTGTCCGCCTGGCCAATCCCATCAGCGAAGAGCAGGCGGTGATGCGCCTGGACCTCCTCCCCGGCCTCCTGGAGACCATGCGCCGCAATGCCGCCCACTTGAATAAAGACCTTAAAATCTTTGAAATCGCCAAGGTGTTTCATCCCAAGCTCGGAGAGCAGCTTCCCCGGGAAACCCTGATGCTGGCCGGCCTGTTGACCGGGGCCCGTAATCTGCCGGCCTGGAATCACCCCCCCGAAAACCTCGTGGACTACTATGACTTAAAGGGGGTCATGGAAAATCTCCTGGACGGTCTCCTGGTTAGTCAGTCGGTTTTTCGGCCAACCTCGGTATCTTTTCTACGTCATGCCACCGCGGTGCGAGCCGGGGCGACTGAGCTGGGCTACTTGGGCGAGCTCCACCCGGAGGTGGCGGAGCGGTTCGATTTAAAACAGCAGGTCTGGGTTTTCCAACTGAATTTTGAGCTTCTGGCGGCCGCAGCCCAGGATTTCGCCACCTTTACCCCCCTGCCGAAATATCCCTCTGTTTTTCGGGACCTGGCTGTCACCGTGCCCGTGGCCGTACCCGCGGGGCAAGTGGTGGAGGTCATTTTCCAGTGCGGGCGGCCAAAACTTGTCGAGGCCCAACTTTTCGATGTCTACGCCGGGCCGCCGGTTCCCGTCGGAGAACGCAGTCTGGCCTTTCACCTCTACTATCGCGACCCGGAGCGCACCCTCACTGATGAGGAGGTCAATCCCTGGCATGACGCCATTATCCAGGGTTTGCAGGAAAAATTAGGCGCCAAATTAAGAGCCTGAACAAGAATCAGAGCCAAGGCGGCCCATGCCCCCGGACAGCCCCGGCAAGCAATTATTCCGCATCGGTGAGGTAAGCCAACTCACCGGCATCAATCCCCATGTGCTGCGCTACTGGGAGTCGGAATTCCAGATTCTGGCTCCCAACCGCCGCCTCTCCAAACAACGTCTGTACCGCCAGGCCGACATCGATTTGATCCTGGAAATCAAACATCTCCTGGAAGAGGAAAAATATACCCTCTCCGGGATCAAACAATACCTGGCGGATAAAAAAAAGCCCCCCCACCCTTCGGCCGGCCACACCACAGCCCGGCGTCAAGCAGAACTGGAGGAATTGCTGGTTGAGATCCGAAACGAACTCCAGGCCATAAAAAATATTTTACTTTCTTGAACATCTCTGCTTTAATGGCACTGCCCTCAGGAGTGCCACTGGGACTAGGGTGGAGCAGGAGTAAGATTTTATCCGCCCATGAGGCTGAGATTACCGGCCCCCCGGAGGCGCTCCGGTTGGTGCAAAATGAGGCTCGCATTCGCCATCTCCTGAATATTTAGAACAATCCTATTAGTAGGAGGCTAACTTACGATGAGCAAGCTGCGGTGGTTATCTATTCTCTCTTGCGTCCTCCTGATAACACTCAGCCTCGGTAGTTCCCTGGGAGAGGCGGCCACCACCCCAGCTGGGCAGATTATTAATCTTTTCGGGCAGGTGAGCCTGAAGCCGGCCGGTTCCCAGCAATGGTCGGCGGCCCAGATCAACCAGACCGTCAATGCCGGTGACGTTATCCAAACCGGACCGGCCTCCGGCGCCGCCATCCTCTGCCTGGACGAAAGCCAGATCAAGCTCAACGAAAATACCTCCTTCGAGTTCCGGCAGGTGGCTCCCTCTCCCCGGCTCCGTCTCGGCGAGGTGATACCGGCGGCCGTGACCCAGGCTGTGGGGAGTCTGTACGGGGTATCCCAGGGGGAGGTCTGGCTGCGCAATAAAAATGACACATTCCGCTTCGAACTGGAGACCCCGGCAGCCACCGCGGCCATTCGCGGCACCGAGTTCAACCTGCGGGTAAACCCTGACGGCTTGAGCGTCATTACCATGCTGGAAGGCAGCATCCAGTTTGCCAATCCCTTCGGGGCGCTGACCCTGGAACCCGGTGAAGAAGGGCAGGCCCGCCCCGGCCAGGCTCCCACCAAACGCGTCCTGGTGCGGCCATCCGATGCGGTCCAGTGGTCTCTATATTATCCGGGCATCTTCAGCTTCCGGGATATCCCTTTAGATTTGCAGGGCATCCCCGGCATCTCCCCGCCCTTGACCGCGGCCGTCGAGGATTATAACAACGGTCAGCTCCCGGCGGCCCGGCAGGCTGCCGAGGCCGTGCTGTTGCGGGAACCCGACAACGGCGCCGCCCTGACCTTGCTAGGCTGGATCAGCCTGCAGGAGAATACTCCCCGGGAGGCCATGCAGGTGTTGCAGCGCGTCCGACCGGGCAATGATTTCAGCCTGGTGGGCCTGGCCCTGGCCCGCTACCGCCTCAATGACCTGGCCGGGGCGCTCCAGCTCATGCAGGAGAGCATGTCCACCCGGCGCCAATCCCCACTGCTCCTGACCATGACCGGCTATTTCAGCCTGTTGGCCGGGCAGCCCCAGGAAGCCCAGGGACTCCTGAAAACCGCCATCTCCCAGGCCCCGGCCTTTGTTCTGCCCCGGGCCTTCCTGACTCAGATCTTCATAGTCCAGGACCGCAAAGCCGAGGCTCGGCAGCTGGCCGAGGAGACCCTGGCCCTGGCCCCCCGCTCCCCCCAGGCCCAGCTTGGCATGGGCCTGGTCAATATTGCCCTGTTTCAGTTGCCAACTGCCGTGAAAAACCTGGAAACCGCCCTGGCCCTGGACCCCCGCTTCCTGGAAGCCTATCTCTATCTGGCCAAGATCTGGCTGGGGTCCGACTACCTGGATCGAGCCCGGCAGATGGTGGAACGGGCCCGGCGGATCGCCCCCGAGGAAGGGGAAGTCCTGTCCATGGCCGGGTTCATCCGCCTGGCCTTCCGCGATTTTGACGGGGCCCGGCTCCTCTTTAACCGGGCCGTGGAAGTCAGCCCCGGCCTGGGGGAACCCCACTTAGGTCTGGGCATCGTCCACTTCCGCTTCCGCCAGCCGGAAAGCGGCCTGGCGTCCATGCTCGCGGCCACCCTCCTGGAACCCCGCATTTCCTTATATCAGTCTGAATTAGGGAAGGCCCTTTACCAGGTCCGGGCCTTCAACAAAGCCCTGGACGTCTACGACTATGCCAAAACCCTGGACCCCAACGACCCCACCCCGCACCTCTTCAAAGGTATCGCCCTGGCGGACCTGAACCGTCCCGGCGAAGCGGTCCAGGAGATTAACCGCTCCATCGCCTTAAATGACAATCGGGCCATATTCCGGTCCCGCCTGGGCCTGAACCGGGATCTGGCGGTGCGCAACTACAACCTGGCCCGGTCCTACAACCAGTTGGGACTGCAGGAATGGGCCACCAGCAAGGCCGTTACCGCCGTGGGCTATGATCCCTTGAACAGCTCGGCCCATCTCTTCCTGTTAAACAGCTACGATACCTCCTCCATCAACGGCCAGTCCGGGCAGTTGCTGGCAGCCCAGAACGCGGAAGCCCAGCTGTACCGGGTCCTGTCCCCGGCCAACCAGAATACCTTTAATAATATCCGGATAAGGCCTGCTACGATTAATACTCCAGACCTGGGGCTGGGTTTTGACTATACTCCCCTGTTTGAAATGCCTTATGCCCGGCTGGTGCTCCAGGGCGCGGCCGGGGCCTGGGAAAGATCGCGTTCCATCCAGGATTACACCGGCCTGGGCTACGGCGGCCGGCCCGGCGCCGCCTTTTATATCTTTGGCAATTACACCAACGACCGGGGCTTCCGCCAAAGAAATGGCGACTCCCTGGGACTGGGCGCCGAAGTAGCGGTAAAATGGGAACCCACCGTCAAGGGTACCCTCACCGGATTTTTCGAGTATGGGGATACCGAAGCCGGAGACCGCAACAACCTGAACGACTTCTCGTATGTTCCTGCGCCCAGTCAGCGGAGTCACTTGCGGCTCCGGTCTTATGAACTGTCTTACGTGCACCGGTTCAACCCCAATGCCACTCTGTTGGCTTACTATGCCCATCTCCCCCTAGACGTGCGCCTGACCAGGAGCCTCACCTTTTCCTTGTTCAATTTTCTCATCAACTCCGACCTCAAACTGAATTTGGACCGGGAATTCAACAACGTCCAGGTGCAACAACAACTCGTCCTGGGACGTCACACCTTTATTGCGGGAGCGGATTATTTTGACAGCAACTTCAATTACCGGCAGCAACAGACCCTAACCTTAGGCCCTTTTTTTCTGGGGGACGTGGTGGTCAGCAGCCACCCGCCGGAGCGCTCCTACAGCTTTTATCTCCTGGATTACTGGCGCTTAACTGCCAATATCCTGGTGGAACTGGGTCTGTTCAAGGATTCCAGCAAAAACCCCCGGGCCGGCTATCCGGATTCCATCTACACCTCCATGTGGAGCCCCCGCCTGGGGATCAACTACCAGATCAACGCTCAACACACCCTGCGTTTGGCCCTGCAGCGGCACCTTAATACCCATTATTCCCTGCAGCCTCTGTTGATCCCCTCGGAGATCGCCGGGTTTCCCTGGCTCCTGGATACTGAGGACGGCTCAGAGGTGCGGCAGGCCGGGGTTGCCTGGGAGGCCCAGTGGGATGCCAAGACCTTTACGGTTCTGCGCGGTGATGCCATCCGGGTGGCCACGCCGAATTACGATCGGGACGCCAACGACATTCCTTTCCGCACCTCTTCAGGCTGGCAGCGCTACCAGGGGTCTGTTACCCTCAACCGCATCCTCAGCCCCTCCTGGGGGCTGGCCGGGGGGTTTCTGGGCAAGAGGGTGGTCCCTGATCTTTCTTTTCAGGACCAGCTGACCGATTATTGGGAATTCGACCCCTTCCTGCGGCTGGCTTATCTGCACCAGAGTGGCTGGCTGAGCCGTCTGAGCACCTTTCTGGTGTATCAAAAACTAAAAAACCGGGCCGACAGCTTCTACCCCCAGATAAACCTGCTGGTGGGGAAGGAATTGGCCAATAAACGGGGCCTGGTGTCTCTTGAGATGGAGAATCTCCTGGACCGCCGGTCCTACTATGCCCTGGAGCCCGGCCGGGACCCGGAGTTCTACCCGGCCCGGCGCTACCTTTTTAAATTGGCGCTCTATTTCTAAAGGACCACGAGGAAGTTCAAGGAGGGTAATGTGACGATGCGACACACCGGTTTTTTTCTCCCACGAAGCCTTCCCCAGGCACTGTCCTGGGGACTTGCTTTGATTTTTTGCCTGGCCCTGGGGGCCGGGGAGCCGGCGACCGGGCAAAACCCGCCGGCCGCGGCGGAACAGGCCAACCCGGCAGGTAAGCCCCAGGCCCTATCTCCGGAGCCACCTGCCGCCAGCGGACCTCCCGAGACTACAACTGTACCGCAGGAGGCGCCCCTTCCCGGAAAACCCAAACCTAAAATAAAGTATCTCGCCGGGGAGGACCCCGAATATGCCCTTAAAAAAGGGTGGCCGGTGCATGGCCCGCCGCCCCTGCCCGGTGCCATCCTGCCCCAGAAACGCATTGTGGCCTATTACGGCAATCCTCAATCCAAGCGGATGGGGGTGCTGGGAGAATATCCCAAAGAGGAGATGCTGCAGCGGCTCCAAAGAGAAGTGGCCAACTGGGAAAAAGCCGATCCGGCCCATCCGGTGCAGCCCGCCCTGCACCTGGTGACCGTGGTGGCCCAGGGGGAGCCGGGCAAGGCGGGCAAGTACCGCATGGTCATGCCGGACCACATCGTGAACATGGTGTATGAGTGGGCTAGAGAGGTTAATGGCATTTTCTTCATCGATATCCAGACCGGCCATGACGACATCCGTGCCATCCTGCCGCGCTTCGAATGGCTGCTGAAAAACCCGGACGTGCATTTAGGCATCGATCCGGAATTTAACATGGGCGCCGGGGGCAACCGACCGGGGACTAAGATCGGCACCTATGACGCCGCAGACATCAACTATGCCTCCGGCTTCCTGCAGGAACTGGTGGACAAATATCAGTTACCTCCCAAGGTGTTCGTGGTGCATCGCTTTACCCGCAAAATGGTCACTAATTCCAAAAACATCGCACTGCGCCCGGCGGTGCAGCTAGTCATGAACATGGACGGCTGGGGCGCGCCCTGGCTGAAGCGGGATTCCTACCGGGATTATATCGTCGCCGAACCGGTGCAGTTCACCGGTTTTAAGCTCTTTTACCACAACGACACTAAGAAAGGGGATAACCTCATGACCCCGGAAGAGGTTTTGCGGCTCAATCCCAAGCCCTTGTACATTCAATACCAGTGATAGCTGGCCTGGGCGGGCGCGGAGGCCCGCCCCACCAAAAAAGGAATGATCTAACTTCATAAGGGAGCGTCCTGCCGCATCTCCCACCAGCCGATGCCCCCGGGCAATAACAGCATAACGAGGCCCAAACCCACCACGCCGGGCCAGCCCAGCAGGCCGTAGGCATAGCCGCTGAGGGTAATCCCCAAAGAGCCCCCCAGATAGTAAAACAGGACATAGAGGGAATTGGCCTTGCCCCGCCCCCCGGTCAGCCGCCGATTCAGGGCTCCTGCGGCGGCCGCGTGGATAGTGAAAAAACCGGCGCAGATCCCCAGCAGAGCCAAGACTATAAACAGCATGGAGGGCAACAAGGTGACCGTCAGGGCCAGGCTGAAGACCACCGCTCCCCCTGCCATGGCCCCACCGTTGCCGATGCGGTTGCTCAGTCTCCCGGCCAGCGGGCCGATGACCACCCCCACCAGATATGTCAGATAAAAGAGGGTAATGACCTGGGTGGAGGCGCGAAATGGCGGTCCGGCCAGGTAAAAAGGGAGATAATTAAACGAGGAGGAAAAGACAAAAAATGCCCCGAAGGGGACCAGTAAAAGGCGGACTGTCTCCATACTGCTGAGAAAATCGATAAATCTCGTTGGCCCCCCCGCCTCCCGCCGGGGACGCCGGCCGGGCGGCAGCCACGCCACCGCAGCCAGGCTTGCCGCCAGCAGTGCCAGGGACGCAGTCACAAAGGCGTAACGCCAGTGCAGGGGAGGATGGATCCACCCGCCTAATAAGCGCCCGCCCAACCCGCCGGCCACGGTGGCGGAGACATACGAACCCATGACCACATTGAGGCGTTCCGGGGGCAGGTTAACCGCCAAGTAGGCGGCCAGACAGGTGGTTAAGGCCGGGATGAACAGTCCCTGGAGCCAGCGGGCCCCCACCAGCCGCCCCAGATCATGGGTGGCGGCGCACACCAGGCCGCTCCCGGCCACCACCAGGCCGCCGATAAGGATCAGCCGACGCACCGAAAAAATATCGGCGAGGGCGCCAAAGGGCAGGTTTGCCAGGGCCATGCCAAAAATGACCGCGGACATGGTAAGCGAAGCCTGGGAGGCGCTTACCCCGAATTCCTGCTGCAACACCGGCAATACCGGCTGGGTAATATAAACATTGGTAAAGGCCGCAGCCACCAGGGCGAAGACCAGCACCTGCAGCCGTATCTGCTCCCGGCCTGGCCCCGTAACTATTCCCATAACAATGGGTCCCTCCCGACCCGACGGCCTGTCAGACTCTCCAGGGATGAGCGGCCAGAACTGCCCGACCGGATTAAAGTTATTCCCACACGTAACCGAACTAAACTGAGGAGAATGAAGATCACATTCGGGCAAGCCTGCAACCCGTTTAATTTATACTTCTTTTTTCGAACACAAAAGCAGATTTTGATTGACCTGCACCGCTTTTTTCTGCCATTATAAAGGTATACTGAAAACGAGGCGGACAGCATGGCCTTACCACCTGCCAAAAAAGCCGAGAAAGAAGCCAAGAAGGCCAAAAAACCCTGGTCAGGCCTGTTTGCCCTTAATAAAGCCCCGGGCGGCAAACTCTTCTGGCTGGCCATGCTGCTGGTCAGCCTGGCCATCGGCTCCTTCCTGTTCTTCGGAGATAAGGGCCTCTATCATCTCTACCAGCTCCGCCAGGAACTAGAACAACTTCTGCAGGCGAATCTCGCCCTCAGAGACGAAAACGAGCGTCTCGTAAATATCATCGAGCGGCTGCAGAATGACCAGGATTTTATCCAGGATACCATCAGACAGGAATTGAATTACATTAAGCGTAATGAGATAATTTATCAACTGGTGCCGGAAGTGGGTTCCGGCCCCAGATTTACCCAGGCCCCGGCCTTGGGGCCCCCGCCCACGCCGGCGGCCAAGCCCAAAAAAACCGGACGCGCTAACAAGCGGGAGTGAATTGAGAACGTAGGCGTTCAGCTATCAGCAATCAGCTTTCAGCAAAAACAATGGGTTAGGGAAACTAAGCGAAAAACCAGTGATCCGCCACCTTGGAATAACTATGTGAATTTAAAGCATTAGCTGATGGCTGTAAGCTGACCGCTGAACGCTTACTTGAGAGCTAGACGGAAATGGCATGCACAGCACTTCCAATAATATGCCGCTGTTGAACCTTGAACTTTTTTGAACGGCTGAGATAATGAGGCGCCATGTATTCCACGGCTGAATTTCGCAAGGGCTTAAAGATTGAATGGGAAGGGACACCCTATATTATTACTGATTTTCAGCATGTCAAGCCCGGCAAAGGCGGGGCTTTCGTCCGCACCAAGATGAAAAACCTCATCACCGGCCGGGTGATAGATCAAACCTTCCGGTCCGGCGAGAAAGTAGACCGGCCTGATTTGCAGGAAAAGGACATGCAGTACTTATATGCCGAAGAAGACCGTTATTGTTTCATGGATAACGAGTCCTTCGAGCAGATCTATCTTACCGCCGAACAACTGGGCGACGGCAAGGATTTCCTCCAGGACAACCTGAATTTAAAAGTTATCTATTATAAAGATCGACCCATCACCGTCGAGTTGCCCACCTTTGTGGAACTGGAGGTGACGCACACGGAGCCGGGTTTTAAAGGCGACACGGCCAGCGGCGGTTCTAAACCCGCCACGCTGGAAACCGGCGCAGTGATCCAGGTACCTCTCTTTATCGAGGTGGGGGACCGCCTCAAGGTGGACACCCGCACCGGCACTTACGTGGAGCGCCTCAAATAAGCCTGCCTGCCACAGCCCAAGCCGCCTGTCGGAGAAAGATCACGCGGATGGGTAAGCTCTAAACCAGCTTGACCAACAGGATATTGCGTTTGACCCCGAAACGCAGGGCCTGGGAGCGGCCGGGCATCCAGATATCCGCCTGCATCCTCTTGTAGCTGGCCATGCGGTCCTGAAAAGAATACGTTCCCAGCCCCTCCAAATTGATCTGGTCGCCGAATTGCACGGCCAACTGACGCTCGAGGTCGCGGCTGAGAGCCACAATGCCATCTTGCACCCTGATCCCGGAAGCAGTCCGCCCGGGATGGCAATAGGCGGTCACTTTGACGACAGCCATGGTCAGAGGAATCGTGGGTCGGGGGGCCCCAATAACCATCAAACAAACTACTAAAAAAGAAAATATTATAGTCTTTTTCATGGTTTGCCTCCTTTTAAACCACAATCCGTTTTTTTTAGGGAATAATTATCCCCTCCTTATCCAGGGAATAGTCCTCCCGGGTAAGGATTGAAGCGGGTGCTGGTTAAGAAGGAAGTTGCCGGGATGAGAAAAGTGCGGATCCCGCGGTGGATCGCCTCAATAGCTTGCTTTAATGCCTGCGTGGTTAGCTGGTGGGTTAGGGCTAAAGCATGCCCCTCTGGCGCCCGGAGGCGACAGATTCACCCGTGGTGTGGGTCCCCCGCTCTCCCCGGGAAGGGAGATTCGGCTAACTATTTTTGGTCCTCCAACCAGCGTGCTTGGTTGTGGTTTTCTAGGTGAGCGCATTTGTATCCCATTTCACAATAACTGTCAAGCAAAAATTGTCCTGATATCGATAAGATTTAATAAATACTCATTATTTTTGCACCCAAGCCGCATGCCGGGAGCCGGGGGACCTCCCTGTGTCAGCCCCGCCTTTTTGGGGTGAGACGTATGGGCTGCACAATTTGCTTGACAGTTATGCACATAATTTTTTATACTTATTTTTTATAGTTAAGGAGGGAATCGTGTACGCAATCATTCGAACCGGCGGCAAGCAGTACCGGGTGGGACTCGGCGATGTTCTCCGGGTGGAGCGTTTACCCGGCGAGGTTGGCGACGACGTGGCCCTGAACGATGTCCTGCTGGTGGCGGCGGGGGGAGAATTTCAGGTGGGACAGCCGGTCATCGACGGCGCCTCGGTCACCGGGCAGATTCTCCGCCAGGGAAAGGCTAAAAAGATATTGGTCTTCAAGAAGAAACGTCGGAAGAATTACCGCCGTCTGCGTGGCCACCGGCAGCCCTATACCGCTTTGCACATCAAGGAAATTCAATTATAATAATCCTAGTCCCTGCCTCGGATGTCTGAGCTGAGGGATTATAGTGCAATTATGTGAGATAAAGTCTGGAGGTGATTCTCTTGGCGCATAAAAAAGCCGGCGGGAGCTCCCGCAACGGCCGGGACAGCCATGGTCAACGCCGGGGCGTCAAACGCTTCAGCGGCCAGGTGGTCAAGGCCGGCAATATTTTGGTCAGACAACTGGGCACCCGCATTCATCCCGGGGAAAACGTCGGCATGGGCAGGGATTACACCCTGTTCTCCAAGGTCGACGGCGTGGTCACCTACGAAGCCTTCGGCCGGGACCGCAAGCGGGTGAGTGTCTATCCCCAGGTTTAGGAGACAGTCCATTGCCGCGTCGGCGCTTTGCCGATGAAGCCGAAATCATGGTTAAGGCGGGCAAGGGTGGCTCCGGGTGCATCAGTTTCGAGCGATTGCGTTTCAAACCCCGGGGTGCCGCGGACGGCGGCGACGGCGGCAAGGGGGGCGACGTCTTCCTGGTGGCCTCCCCCACGGTACAGACCCTGGCATCCTTTCGTCACCAGCATATCTTTCGGGCTCAGAATGGTCAGCCCGGGCGCAGCCGGCTTCAAACCGGTGCCCAGGGCCCGGATGTAACCATCACCGTACCGGTGGGAACCGTGGTGGCAGATCTCGCCAGCGGCCAGGTTTTGGCAGATCTGCTGGACCCCCAAGTTCCCCTGCTGGTGGCCTCCGGCGGCCGGGGGGGGAAAGGCAATGCCCATTTCGGCTCTTCCCGGCTGCGCTCTCCCCGCTTTGCCCAACCCGGTGAACCCGGTGAGGAGCGGCAGCTGTGGTTGGAACTGCAGCTCTTGGCCGATGTGGGCCTCATCGGCCTGCCCAACGCTGGGAAAACCACTCTCCTGGCCCGGTTAACGGCTTCCAAGGCCACCGGCTCCCCTTTCCCGTTTTCCACCCTGGAGCCCAATCTCGGGGTCCTGCAGCACGCCGAACATGAACCCGTCATCCTGGCCGACATCCCCGGACTGATTGACGGCGCTCACACCGGCAAAGGCCTGGGGCTGAGGTTCCTGCGGCATCTGAAACGCACCCGGCTGTTGCTGCACGTGGTGGACGCCTCCCAGATCGACCCCCAGCGGCCCTATGAGGCGGTGGACCTCGTCTTGGCGGAACTCACCTCTTTTGACCCGGATTTACTCCGCCGGCAACACCTGGTGGCCCTCAATAAAATCGACCTGTTGCCGGGGGATCATCCCCTTTCCCGCCTGCTGGCCGCCTTCACCCGGCGGGGCTGGCCCTGCCAGGCCCTTTCGGCCCATTCGGGGGAGGGCGTGGACCGGCTCAAACAACTGTTGTGGTCAACGCTGGAAGCCCAGGAACATGCAGCCCACTGACAGAAGCCGCCAGCAGCAGCATATTATGGCCAGAGCAAGGCGGGTGGTCATTAAGGTGGGCAGCGCCATCATGACCACGGCCAACGGCCTCAATCTCGGCTTCATCAAAGAACTGACGGATAATCTGGCCGCCTTGGCCCGAAGCGGCCGGGAAGTGGTCCTGGTTTCTTCCGGGGCCATTGCCGCCGGCTTTAAGAAAATCGGTCTGCCGGCCAAGCCCCGGGCCATTCCCCAGAAGCAGGCGGTGGCCGCCATCGGTCAGAGCACCATGATGCAGCAGTACGAGCAGGCCTTTGACCGGCACGGTCTGAAGGTTGCCCAGATCCTCCTGACCCGGAATGATCTGGCCAACCGCCGGCGCTATTTAAACGCCCGCAATACCCTGTTCACCCTGCTCAACTGGAAAATAATCCCCATCATCAACGAGAATGACACGGTGGTGGTGGAAGAGATCCAGTTCGGGGACAACGACAACCTGTCAGCCCTCATCAGCAGCCTGGTCCAGGCCGACCTGCTCATTATACTAACGGATATCGACGGATTATACGATCAAGACCCGCGCCAGCACCCCGAAGCCCGGCTCATCCCCCTGGTGGAACACATCGACGTCCGCCTGGAACGGGCGGCCAGCCGCCAGCCCGGCGTCATCGGTTCCGGAGGGATGTTCAGCAAGATTCAGGCCGCCAAAAAGGCCGCCAGCGTCGGCATCCCCACCATTATCGCCCACGGCCTGAAACCGAACATCATCGAGCAGCTTTTTGCCGGGGCCGAAGATGGCACTTTGTTCCTGTCCAACGTCACCAAACTGCGCAGCCGCCAGTACTGGCTGGCCTACACCACCAACCCCGCAGGGGACATCGTGGTGGACGACGGGGCCCGGCAGGTCCTGCGTTACAAGGGCAAAAGTCTCCTGCCGGCGGGGATTGTGGGGATAAACGGCCGCTTCAGCGCCGGGGCGGCGGTGCGTCTGGTGGATACCGCCGGGGAGATCATCGGCATCGGTCTCAGCAATTATTCCTCCCAGGACCTGGCCTGCATCAAGGGCCTTAAAACCTGCAACATCCAGGATTCCCTGGGATATAAAGGCTACGACGAAGTGGTGCATCGGGATAATATGGTGATTTTTTCGGAAAGCCGAACGCTTACTCAAGGAGAGGGTTGATCCTATGACACTAGCCGCCCAGATTCACTCAATGGCCCAGGATGCCAAGGCCGCCGCCCGCCAGTTGGCGGTCTTGCCCACCCCAGTGAAAAACCAGGTATTAGCCGCCATTGCCGAAGGTCTGCGGGAGCAGCAGGCCGTCATCCAGGCCGAAAATCACAAAGATATCGCCCTGGCGCAGCAGCAGGGACACCCGGCGGCCTTCATCGACCGCCTCACCCTGTCCGACAAAGTCATCACGTCCATGATCCAGGGGCTGCAGGAGGTCATCCTGCTGCCGGACCCGGTGGGCGCCGTGACCTCCATGTGGCGGCGTCCCAACGGCCTCCTGGTGGGGCGCCAGCGTATTCCTCTCGGGGTCATCGGTTTTATCTACGAATCCCGGCCCAACGTCACCGTGGACGCGGCCGCCCTCTGTTTCAAGAGCGGCAACGCCGTTATCCTCAAAGGCGGCAAGGAAGCCATCCACTCCAATCTGGTGCTCAGCCGCATCATGGCCGATGCCTTAGATGCCGCCGGGGCGCCGCCAGCCGCAGTGCAGGTGATCCCCACCACCGAACGGGAGGCCGTGGTGGAACTCTTAAAACTGGACGAACTCATCGATATCGTCATTCCCCGGGGGGGTGAAGGGCTTATCCGCTTCGTGGCAGAGAACTCCCGCATCCCGGTGCTCAAGCATTACAAGGGTGTCTGTCACATCCTGGTGGATGCCCAGGCGGACCTGGACATGGCCGAAACCGTCTGTTTCAACGCCAAGGTGCAGCGGCCGGGAGTCTGCAACGCCATGGAGACGCTCCTGATTCATGAAGATGTGGCCCCCCGCTTTATTCCCCGGATGTTCGCCCGCTTCCGGGAGGCCAAGGTTGAGCTGCGGGGCTGCCCCCGGACCTGTGAGCTGGACCCCCAGGTCAAACCGGCCAGTGACTCGGATTGGGGCTATGAATTCCTGGACCTCATCCTGGCGGTAAAAATCGTGCCCGATCTCGAGGCGGCCCTGGCTCACATTGCCCGCTACGGCTCCTATCACACCGAGGCCATCATTACGGAAAACTATACCAGGGCCCAAAGGTTTTTAAACGCGGTGGATTCTTCGGTGGTCCTGGTGAACGCCTCCACCCGCTTCAATGACGGCGGCGAACTGGGGTTGGGGGCCGAGATCGGCATCAACACCTCCAAATTGCACGCCTTCGGGCCCATGAGCCTGGAGGAGCTGACCACCACCAAATTCATCGTGTACGGATCCGGGCAGATCCGGCAATAGCGCCCCGCCGTGCGTTTAGGACTTTTTGGGGGGACATTCAACCCCATTCATTACGGCCATCTCAGGGCTGCGGAGGAAGTGGCGGAAATTCTGCAGTTGCAGCGTCTGCTGTTCATCCCCGCGGCCCGACCGCCCCACAAACACCTGGAGGCCGTCACCCCCTTTGCCGCCAGGCTGGCCATGACCCGTCTGGCGGTGGCCGATCATCCCCTCTTTGAAGTCTCCGACATCGAAAACCAGCGCCCGGACAGATCCTATTCCATTGAGACCCTTCGGCTTTTTCGCCGGGAATACGGGGCTGCGGCCCAGATCTTCTTCATCCTGGGCCTGGACGCCATGCTGGAAATCGATACCTGGCGGGAGTATCGGGAGCTCTTTACCCTGTGCCATTTTTTTGTCTTGGACCGGCCCGGTTATGAATCCCAAGAGCTGGAGGCCATCATGCGACGGAAGGTGGATGAGCGGTGCGAATATCTGGCCGGCGACGGCGTCTTTCGGCACCCCTCGGGCAATCTCATCTATTTCCGGCCCATCACCCGGTTGGATATCTCCTCCACCCATATCCGGAGCCTGGCCGGCCAGGGACTGTCACTCCGATACCTCTTGCCTGAGAAGGTCAGACGTTATATATTAAAAGAGAAATTATATCGTTAAAGGAGAAAATCTACGCCTCCCGAAAAACCGACTATGAGCGCCGCTGAGAAGGTGAACCTGTGCGTCCAGACTTTACTGGCCAAGAAAGCCTTGGATCTGGTGGTCCTGGATGTCCGGGCCATATCCTCCTTTGCCGACTATTTTATCATCTGCTCCGGGACCTCCCATCGCCAGGTGGCCGCCCTGGCCGGACATCTGGAGGAGGCCTTGAAACAGCACGGCGTCAGGCCTCTGGGCATTGAAGGGCCGCAAGAGGCGCGCTGGGTCCTGGTTGATTGCAACGACGTGATTATTCATATTTTTTATCAACCCTGGAGAGAATTTTACGATCTTGAGGGTCTGTGGCTGGAAGCGCCCCGGGAATTTCCCGTTTTCCGAGAGGCTTCGGCCAATCAAGGTCACGGCGGTTAATTGCTTCTGGGAGTCGGTTTATGCTTGGCTCAATCCGGCGCACAAGGCTTCTAACGCCTTTAACCCTGGTGTTGTGCGGCCTCCTTGCCTTCCCCCCTTCTGCCTGCGGTTTTTTCGGTTCGCTCACCATTGAAAAGGAGAAGGAGTTAGGCGAAGAATTCTGCCTGCGCCTGCAACAATATTACCCGGTGGCGCGGGACCCTTATCTCACGGCCTACATCAACGCCGTGGGCCAAAAGCTGGTCCAGCAAGTGGGCCCCCAACCTTTCCAATACCGTTTCTTCATTCTGGAAGACCCCACCTATAACGCCTTTGCCGTTCCGGGCGGCTTTATCTTTGTCAACACCGGGATTATTCGCATCATGGAACGGGAGGATGAACTGGCCGGGGTCCTGGCTCACGAGATCACCCATATTCACCAGCGGCACATGGCCAAACGCATGGAAAAGGCCAAGGTCACGACCGTCGCCACCCTGGTGGGGCTTTTGGCGGCGGTGCTCCTGGGGGGTGCAGCCGCGGCGCCCATCCTGGCCGGCACCATGGCCGGGGCTGAGAGCGCCATGCTGGCCTACAGCCGGGAAGATGAACGGGAAGCCGACACCCTGGGATTCAAATGGATGACTAGGGCCGGTTATGATCCGCACTATATGATGTCGGTTTTCCGGAAGATGAACCGGCAGAGGTGGTTTGACGGGGATGATTACCCGGTCTATCTCAAAACTCACCCGGAGTTGGAAAGCCGCATCATCGATCTGGCTCACCTCATTGACAGTCATCAGCTGGGGGACCGGCGGGAAAGTTCCCCGAATCCGGCCTTCACCTATTTCAGGCAGCGTCTGGAGGCGCTCTACGGCAATCCCCAGCGCATGAAACGGGAGTTGCTGATCCGCCTGTCCCAGGAACCCGATAACGTCCCCAACCGTTATACCCTGGCCCTGGTTTATAAACGCCTGGGAGATCGCCCTAAGGCCCTGGAAGCCTACCAGCAGGCCTTGGACCTGGATCCCCACAACACCATGATTAAACGCGATCTGGCCATCTTTAAATATGAATCGAACCGGATCCAGGAAGCCCAGAATCTGTTTAAAGAATTGCTCCGCAAAGATCCCAGGGATGAAATCTCCCTCTACTACACCGGGCTGATTTATCAGAGCCAGCACCAGGTGGACCAGGCCCTGGACCTTTTTGAGAGACTGCTGCGGATGAATCCCGGCTTCACCGAGGTTTATTACAGTCTCGGCACCCTCTATGGGGAAAAACAACGCCTGGGACTGGCGCACTATTATTTGGGCCGCTACAGCCGCATGGCCAAAGATCTGCCCACTGCTCTCTTTCATTTCCGCAAGGCCCTCGCTCATCTGGTAACCAGCGACAGGTATTATGCCGAGGCGCAAATAGAGGTAGCCCGCCTGGAGCGGATGAGAGTCAGGGTGAGTCACTAATTCTTCTGAGTGCGAGGTGCACTGCCGATGCCCATCTATGAATATCAATGCCATGACTGCCAGGCCGTCTCGGGATTCTTGATTTTGAACCGACAGGAGCCTTTCTTGCCGGTCTGTAAACGCTGCGGCGGCAGAGAACTGAGTCGGGTGCTGTCCCGGGTCAATGTCCGCCTGTCCGAAGAGACGCGTTTGGAGCGCCTGGCCGATCCCGGCCGCCTGGGGAGCCTGGACGAGAACGACCCCAAAAGCTTGGCCCGTTTTATGAAAGAGATGGCCGCGGCCACGGGTGAAGATTTAGGGGCCGAGGAGATCGACCAAATGATGGAAGAAGCAGCCGGCGGCGGCGAGGACGACCTGGGCGCCGGCGATGCGGCGTACGACGATCTGTGAGACAGGAAAGCCGGGGCGCGGCCGGTTGCGTCCGGCAGGGAAAATATCTCTGGCAAAAACCCTGATGCGAAGATTGTCAACCAAAATTGACCCCTTTTTGCATCGAAAATTGACCCCCCTGGGTTAGTGGAAAAAGATATGGCAACGGCGGCCAGCCTTGGCCGGGATAAGTTTATTGGTGCCATGCAGGGCGGATTTGGCCTGCCCCGCCTGCACTTTGTGCCGGCAGGCCAAATCCGCTTCCGCCGGCCGGCGGCTGGTATCGTGTTCCCGGCCCTTCCTCATCGGCCCGCCGCCTCTGGCTTGCCTTGCCCTCGCATACGAAACCTATTGCCCTTGATGGCAAAAATATGGGCATGATGCACCAGGCGGTCGATGATGGCCGCGGCGAGCACCTGATCCGTGAAAATCGGTCCCCAATCTTCAAAACCATAATTGCTGGTAAAAAAACCAGATTGTTTCATGCCAATTTTCTTGTTGCCCTGATTTTAATGGGCGCGAAAGGCGTATTTGTAAGATATCAATGACAGCGCGGACGATGAAGTTGACCACAGGCGACGGGGTATGATAGGGCTATAATAAATGCCGCGGCTTTGGCGCATTTTCATAAGCCGTCGGCAGATAGTTCTTACTTAAGAATTTTTCTAACTGGATGCCTAGGCCGCATCCAAAGCCCGCCAGCCGCAGCTTTCCAGGTAGGCCTGGAGCTTTTGCCGTTTTTCCCGGTATTGCTCCTCCCAAAGAGGGGGGCAGTCGGTGAGGCTGATCTCCCCTTCCCGGAGTGCGGTGGCATAGGCCATACAGGTGGGGTAGCCACAGGCCTTGCAGTTGGTCAAAGGCAGGAGCTTGAGGATGTTGATGACCTTGAGGGCCGCCTGACTGGTGTAGCGGGGGGTGATCTGGTCCCGGCGGGCATAGATGTCGTTGATTTGACTCTTGATCCACTCCAGGAGAGCATGGGATTCCTCAATATCCCGGGCACCCCGGATGGCGATTTCCCTGGCGTGCAGGGTTATCCATTTACCGGCCGCCAGCTTCAAGAGCAGCACCTGATTTTTCTGGTCGTAATCCCAGCCCCCCAACTCCGTATTAAGGTAGGGGAAGACAGGGGAGATGTCCTCTTCCAAAGTGGCGATGCTGTGCAGCCTTTCCCGAATGGTGTCCATCTTGGGGCGGAAAATCTCGTAATTTTTAATCCTTTGAAGCAGCATCGGGTTTCTCCATGGGGCTAGGGTCGCGCCGGGAAGAAAAATCTGCGAAAAATTTCCCGGACGTTTTTTCCATACTGCATCAGGGAGGCAAAAAAGCCTCCCACCAGGGCGGCGCCGCCGGCCCCCACCGGACAGCCGGGCGCCCCGCAGAAGGGACACACCGAGGAGGCGGAATAGATGCCAAAGAAGGTCAGGAAATAGATGGCCCAGCGCTTCAGGGCGGTAAGCCTGGTGGGAGAGAGGCTTGCGGATTTATCTGCGAAACTAAGTGCCTCTTCTGCCCCGGTGATCTCCGCAGTCTGAGGGTCACAGGGGCAGCAGGGCGGGTGGGAACAGCCGGGGCTCACCTGGGGCGGTTTTGCCTGGGCGGCCATGTTTGGTCTCCTTGGGCTTTTAGCTAATCATCTTTTTAATTTCGTCAACGCTGGGGACCTTGCCGATGGACTTAACCTCGCCGTCCACCACCAGGGCCGGGGTCATGAAGACGCCGTGAGACATGATCTCTTTGAGATCGGTGACCTTTTCCACTTCAACATCGCCGCCGGCGGCTTTGGCGGCCTCCTGGGCCCGGTTGGTCAGTTCGATACATTTGGGGCAGCCGGGGCCCAATACCTTAACTTTCTTCATTGCAATTCCTCCATAGGGTGATAGTGCGGCGGACCACGGATTTCTGCAGGGGTCCGTCAGGCTCGCTTTATTGCACCACGTTGCCGTAGAACAGGCCGGCCAACGTGGAGATGATGACGATAACAATGACGAAAACCCCGGTTTTTTTCCAGCCCATAACCCTGCCGATGACGATCATGTTGGGCAGGGACAGGGCCGGACCGGCCAACAGCAGGGCTAAAGACGGCCCCGGGGCCATGCCCATCTTCACCAGGGCCTGGGTGATGGGCACCTCAGTGAGGGTGGCGAAGTACCAGAAAGCCCCGATGATGGCGGCGATGAAATTCGAGGAGAGGCTGTTATCTCCCACCAATGAAGCGACGTACTGGGCCGGGATCAAGGCGCTGACGAACCCCACCGCCAGGACTCCGCCGTAAAGCAATGGGGCCAGGAGCTTGGTGAACTCCCAGGTGTGGTGCAGCCACTCGTTAATCTCCTCCCGGTTAAACCAGCGCCACAGCATGACCAGGATCAGGAGCAGGACAGCCCCGGCCAAGTAAAACTTGTTCTGGGCCACCGCCAGGGCCAGGGACGGCTCCCGCTCCAGACGCTGCACCTGCTCCTTGAGTAAAATGAGCTGGTCATCCTTTTTTTTGTCGCCCCATTCCTGGGCCAATTGAAAAATTAAATCATGGGAGCGCTCTTCCAGGACCACGGCCTGGACCTGCTGGCCATCCTGGAGATGAATGGTGACGTCCCGGGGAGTCACCCAGGCCGCGAAGATGAGGAAAACCACCAGGCTGAAGAAAAACACCGAGGTCTGCCAGAAGGGCCGCCGGGGCGCCTCGGGCGGCGGCAGCTGCATCACCGCCTCCACCTTCTCCTTTTCTTCTTTGCGGAATACAAAGGCCATGAACAGGCCCACGATGAAGGCGAAACCAACGGCGCCGATGACCCGGGCCAGTCCCAGGTCAAAGCCCAGCACCCGGGCGGTGAGAAAGATGGCCAGGATATTGATGCCGGGGCCGCTGTAAAGGAAGGCCGTGGCCGGTCCCAGGCCGGCGCCCATGGTGTAGATGCCCGCGAACATGGGGAGCACCGAGCAGGAGCACACCGCCAGAATGGTGCCTGATACCGAGGCCACGGAATAGGCCATGAATTTATTGGCCGTGGGCCCCAGATAGCGCATCACCGAGGCCTGGGAGAGAAAGGTGATGATGGCCCCGGCAATGAACAGGGCCGGGATGACGCAGGTGAGGGTATGGTTGCGGGCGTAGGCCTGGAGCATGAGAAAAGACTCCAGGACGGCTTCCTGCACCCTGGGTTTCCCCAAAGGCAAAAAATAGGCAAATAGGAAAATCCCTACGAAGAGCCAGAATATCTTCCCTTCCCGGCCGAACAACAGGCCCTGGCAATTTTTCCAAACAGTGATCCAGTACGATTCCGGTGGGGGAGCATCTCCCACTACACCTTTGACTGAGGTACGATCCATAACCTCTGAACTCCGCTTCCCTTTAAGATCTCAGGGTCGATACAGCCCCGGATGCTTTTACCTCAATTGAGCGATAATTAAGGCGATGCATTGGTAGCCGCAGGCTTTAGCCTGCGAAAGGAACGACCTGATTGGTGCCCGGCAACTAAGCGCAACCTAAAGGTTGCGGCTACAAATCGCCAAATTCATGTTTTATCTTCTCCGTTAAAAGTTCCAGGTAAAGTTCGCCGTCGAAGTGCCAGAGGAGATTGCCGTTCTTGTCTGAAAACAGCAACGCCGGTGGTATAAGCAGGCGGTTAAAAATATGGATATACCGCTATGGCATTTCATTGACCGCCGGCGCTGCCAGGGGGCGCCACCATGAGAATGCTGGGCGGGCAACACTGCAGCCCACCCTGTCTCGCTTAACTGACCAGGAGCTGGGCCCCCAGGGCTGCCAAGGCTAACAGAATAAAAATTAACACCTTCGATTTGAACATTTTAATTCCTTCGGAGATTTTTTAGGCTAGCAGGTATGAGTCACAAAGGTGTCACTTTAGGAATTGCCAACCTCCGGTTTACTGCCGCGCCGCCGGGATCAATAACACCGGGCACGGCGCCAACCTGGAAATCGTCTGGGCCACGCTGCCCAGAAAAAGCTCTTTAACGAACCCTTTTCCCTAGCAGAAAGAGGGCTAAGGCAGGGAGGATGGGACATTATTGGTATACTGAACCTATTATAATGGCGGCGCCGGTCTGCTGACGCCGTCAGTCTGCGGCCGAGACTTTTTATACTTGTTCTGGAGCCATTGCCGCAGTCGCTCCCTTAACTCCAAAGCTCCGGGTTGGTTCTGCACCATTTCGGCCAGGAGCTGCAGTTGCTTTTCCTGCCAGCTGCCGGGGGTAACGGCAATCCGGTAATACATCCAGAGCCCTTCCCGGCGGTCGGTCACCAGGCCGAGGTTATAAAGGTAGCGAAGATGGCGGGAAGCTTTGGACTGGGTAATGCCGATGACTCCCATAATGTCGCAGACACAGAGTTCCTCTTTGACCATCAGCAGCCAGAGTATCTGCAGCCGGGTTTCGTCCGCCAGGGATTTGAAGAATCGGGCTTCTTGCTTCATATTATCTATATAACCGGATAACCGGATATTAGTCAACAAAAAAAACCACCAAGCTGTTCATTGCCCCAGAAACGTCGGGTTCGCCATAAATCCGGGGCTGGTGGAACATCTTTTTAACTACCCTGAGCCAGAAAGTCCGGCTATACACTGTGGGATCTCCTCCCGTGAGCAGGGCGATATTCTGTCCCTGGCGCACCAGGGCCTTATCCCAGGAATTATTATAGGTTACATACAACTGATTCAAGCCCAAGGTATTATGGAAATTCGGCCGTCCCTGGCCCTGATGGTGGATGCAAAAAATCTGCCCGGCCTTTACAAATCCCCCGAGGCGTATTACCATAGGTTAGTTAAAGAATTATTTGAGGGTCTTATTACTCGGGGGAAAACCCTTAAGCCCCGGCATAAAACAACTGCTGCCACCATTATTTTAAGAAAGGATTGTAGCCTATGGGAACAAGAGGAACTTCAATCGTCGGAATGGATGTAAGTGAACTTCTCAACCTTTTAAACAAGGCCTTTGCCGATGAATGGTTTGCTTATTATCAGTATTGGCTGGGGGCCAAGGTAGTGCGCGGGCCCATGAAGGATGCCGTGGCCGCGGAACTCCTGCAGCATGCCACCGAAGAACTGATGCATGCCGATATGGTGGCCAACCGCATCATCCAGTTGGGGGGCAAACCCATCACCGAGCCCAAAAAGTGGTATGAATGGTCCGGTTGCGGCTACCTGCCCCCGGACGAGGACTACGTCAAAAAGATTCTGGAGCAGAACATTCATGGCGAACAGTGCGCCATTTCCTACTACGACCAGCTGATGAAAAAGACTCGGGACACCGACATCGTCACCTTCAACATGGTCACCACCATCCTGGAGCAGGAAGTGGAGCATGAAGAAGATTTGCAGTCTTTGCTGGAAGACTTGGAGCTGATGATAACCCAAGGGAAATAATGATTGGCTAAAAACTTTCTTCCCCAAGAAAAAGGGCGGGTGCAACCCCGCCCTTCTGGCTCATAGCAGCAATTAACCTTATTATCCGAATTATCCGAAAACCGGAAACCCTCTTAGGCCCTGACCTCTTCCTTGATGGACACAGCGATCTTATACAGCACCGTGAGGATGAAGAAGCCGGTAGCCCAAATGCCCAGGGTTATCATGGCTTCCAGGCCGGTGGGCCAGTACTCGGTGATGTGTTCCAGAGGGTTGGGGATGAAACCGGCGGAGATCAGTCCCAGGCCTTTATCGATATAAGTAGTCAGGATAATCAACCCACAGGCCCAGGCCAGGGTATTTTCATTCTCCCTCACCTTGGGGACCACCATGGCCAGGGCGGCGACAATCATGCCCACCATGGAGAACCACATGAAGGGTACGAGTTGGCCCTTGCCTTCCAGGCCCACGAACAGATATTTGAAATGCATCATGTGTTCGGGGATCTGACTGTAAAAAACAGTGAAAATCTCGCAAAAGAACAAGAAAATATTTACCAGGATGGCATAGGTGACCACCTTGGCCAGGGTTTGGATCTGCTCCCGGCCGGGATCGAATTTAGTAAAGGCTCGGACCAGCAGGCACAGCAGAATCAGCAGGGACGGACCGGCGGCAAAGGCCGAAGCCAAAAACCGGGGCGCCATGACGGCAGTCAACCAAAAGCCCCGTCCGGGGAGACCGGCATACAAAAATGCCGTAACCGTGTGGATGGAGACAGCCCAGGGGATGGAGACATAAATCAAATATTTCACCCAGGGCTTATATTTGGTGTCGTTGCGCTCCGCCTCCAGCACGTTCCAGCCGATGACGATATTGAGGATCAGGTAGCCGTTGAGCACCACCATATCCCAGAACAGGACGGAACCGGGGGTGGGATATTTGATAATGTTAAAGAGCCGGTCGGGACGCCCCAGGTCGGCGACGATGAACAGCAGACACATGGTGACGGCGGCCACGGCGAGAAATTCACCCAGGATGGCGATGCGGGCGAAGGCCTTATAATTGTGCAGGTAAAGGGGCAGCACCACCATGACGGCGGAGGCGGCGACGCCGACCAGGTAGGTGAACTGGGCAATGTAAAACCCCCAGGAGACGTCCCGGCCCATGCCGGTAATGCCTAAACCGGTGGTGAGCTGTTGGTAGTAACCCAAGGCTCCCAAGGCGATGAGAAAGCCTAAACCGGCCAGCAGCCCATAATATTTTCTAGTTCCAACAAAGGCTTGTTCGAGCATAGACACCTCACACGATGTAATAGACCTGGGGGTAAGTGCCCAGATGTGCTTTACGGCGCAGGGTGAAGTAAGTCCGCAACTGATCCCGCACCTTGGACTTGGGATCACCCAGGTCCCCGAAGATCAAAGCCCCGCCCGAGGCCTCGACGCAGGCCGGCATCTGGCCCTTGGACAAACGTTCGTCGCAGAAGGTGCACTTTTCCACGACGCCGATCTCCCGGGTGGGATAGTTCAGGTTTACCTCTTTAATGTAGGGCCGGGGGTCCCGCCAGTTGAAGCTGCGGGCCCCGAAGGGACAGGCGGCCATACAGTAGCGGCAGCCGATGCAGCGATGCATGTCCATCATGACCATGCCGTCGGGACGGCGGAAGGTGGCCTTGGTGGGGCAGACCCGCACACACGGGGGATTGTCGCAATGGTTACAGAGCACCAGGAACTTCATGTGATGCAGTTTTTCCTGGAGGTTGTCGTGCTCATCCCCGGGGAAGGCATTGTGGAAATCCTCCTTCCAGAGCCACTTGATGCGGAAACGGACCTGCTCTTCCGGCGAGACTGCCGCCGCAGGGTTCACGGGGTTGGCGATATCCGGCACATTATGGGTCAGGTGGCAGGCATTGATGCATTTGTGCGCAGTTTTTTCGTCCAGTTTGCGCATATCCACCACCATGGCCCACCGTTTGGCTTTAAAAGCACCGGGCTCCGGGACGTATTGTTGGGCTTCCAATTGGCCGGGGGCCAGCAGTTCAAAGGCTGTTTTGCCACCCAATCCCAGGAGCGTGGACAGACCGGCTAATCGTAAAAATTCTCTTCTGTTTATACCCATCACTTCGCCTCCGACTGGGCCACTTGCTTTTTCTCTTTCTCTTTTTCCCAATGACAACCCCAACAATTGGGCACCACGGCCACATAGTTATGGCATTGGTCGCAGAACTGGCTTTTGTTGGAGTGGCATTCCATACAGTTATTGGACAAGCTGGCGAGATATTTTTTCCCCTTGCTGTTGACATAGTCGCGGTTGGCGTCGCGGACGACCTCGTCCCGCCACTCACCCAGTAACAACATGTGGTTGGCGCGCATGTATTCCTTGCTCTCCACACAGGTGCGGTCCTTTTCGGGCAGTTTCATAATAGCCGCGGTGTTCAGTTGAGGATCCGGCCCTGGTATGACCTGGCCCAGGTTTTTCCAGAGGGGAGAAGTCACCAGGACAACGAAGATGACAACGCCGATGAATACAGCTTTAAAGTTGAAAAGCTTTTTAGGCACCTTGGGTTTGTCTGCAAACCACCCGAACTCGTTCTTATAATTGCCGTTGTGGTCCATTTATTCCGCTTCCTCCTCTTCGGCGGCCTCTCCGAAGCCAACCAGGTCCCGGTCCCGCAGGTCGGTGGTGCGTTCCAGCTCATCGTCAAACACCAGGGCGTTGCCCACCATTTCGGTGATGCCGGTGACTTCCATCTGGGGCACCCAGTACTGCATCAAGGTGGGCAGCGTGGCCCGGTCCAGGGCGCAGATGCAGCCGAGATGGTTGACGCCATATTTTTCCGCCACATACTTAACCGCATTGGCCCGGGGCAGACCGCCCAGCATCCGGATATCCATATTTTCGTTGGCGTTGATGCCGGAACTGCTGCCGCAGCAGAAGGTCTTTTCCCGGATGGTGTTGGGAGGCATCTCAAAGAAATGACCTTCGGGCAAGACCTGATTGATGATGTAGCGCGGCTCTTCGAAGATGCCCATACCCCGGGCGGTATTACAGGAGTCATGGTAGGTCAGTTTGATATGGGCGTTCCGTTGCGGATCGACTTTCAGTTTGCCGTGTCTGAAGAGGTCGGCCGTGAACTCGGAAATGTGCACCATTTTGTGCACCGTGGCGTTCTCGAACTTGGTGCCAGTGATGGGGGAAACGGGTTCTTCCAGGAAGTCAATGGGCCCCCACCAGGTGGGCATGTACTGGTTGCACACCCGCCACATGTGGCCGCATTCGCCCCCCAAAATCCATTTCACTTTCAGACGCTTGGCCTCTTCATACATTTTGGCGTTGAGGCGTTTGCCCATCTCATGGGAAATAAACCACCCGAAATTGCCGCCCTCCGCCGCATAGGTGCTCATGGTATAGTCCAGGTCCAGATACTTCAACAAGAGCAGGTAGCCCATGAAATTGAAGGACCCGGGATCGGCGAAGTAGTCCCCGGAAGGCACCACGAACAGAATTTCCGCCCCCTTCCGGTTGATGGAGACCGGGGTGGAAATTCCGGTAATGCGTTCGTTCTCTTCGGCCATGAAGTCGATCATGTCTTTGAAGGCCTGAGGAGTAGCGCCGATGTGACTGCCTTTGTCGTAGCACTGGGCCACGGAGGCCAGGGCCCAGTCGATGTTGAGGCCCACCGAGGCCAGGAGCTCCCGGCCCAGCAGGGTCATTTCGGCCATGTCGATGCCGTAGGGGCAGAAAACGGAACACCGCCGGCAGATGGTGCACTGGTGCAGATAGTAAAACCATTCCTTGATGACGTCCTCGGTGAGGTCCCGGGCCCCGGCCAGCTCTCCCAGGAGCTTGCCGGCGGTTTTAAAATACCGGCGATACACCGACCGCATCAGTTCGGCCCGGAGCACCGGCATATTCTTGGGATCGCCGGTTCCCAGGAAGAAATGACACTTGTCGGCGCAGGCACCGCAACGCACGCAGATATCAAAAAAAACCTTCAAGGAGCGGAAGCGTTCCAGACGATCCTGGATGCCCTGCAAGACCCGTTCCTTCCAGTCTTCCGGGAGTTTCCAGTCTTCATCCGCCACACTCCAGGCCCGGGGAAAAGGATAATCGATCATATTCATCCATTTGGGCGCGGCGGCGTTGACATAGTATCCGGGCCGGAGTTCCGTCTTCAGGTCCATCCACCCCTGGGCGGGCGGTTTATAGTTAACTTGTATTAATTCTGCGGGGGTAGGAAGCTTAGCCATTACTTCTCCTTTTCAACTGGAAGTCCAGCCTCGATCATAGCTTCACGGTAATCGTCTTCCTGATGCATGTAGTCATGGAACTTCACCGGGTAGTTCCAGGGATTGACATGCAGTTTCCAGCGGTTGTCGCCGGCTGTATTCCGGGAGGGGCTGAAGAACACTCCCGGCGCGTGCATCAGCTTGCTGAAGGGAAAATAAGCAAAAAGCACGCAGACGAGGAAGAGATGGATATAAAAAATTACCCCGATGCCATCCGGCACCACGGGTCTCAGGGTGGCCAAACCCACGGCCAGCTGTTTCACCGCGGCGATATCGACTTTATAAAAGTAGCGCATCAGGATGCCGCTGAGGCCGATGGCCATGATGAGCAGCAGCGGGAAGTAATCCGCGGCCAGGGAAATGTATCGCAAAGTCGGCGTATAAAGGCGGCGGGCCAACAGATAGGTCACGGCCACTACCAGCAACACCCCGGTCAGATAGACAGTGGGAATATAAAACTGCACGAAACCATCGGCTTCCGCCAGGGCCGTGACAAAGTGCGGCACGGGTTGGGTAAAGAACCTGATATGCCTCAGAATAACAATGAGAAAGGCATAATGAAAGGCTATGGCTCCCAGCCAGAGCCATTTGTAGGACCAGTGAATCAACCGGGAGTCTTCCGGTTTTTCCTGATTCGGCTGGAGCTCGGAACGGGTGTTGCGGAAAAGGCTGCGGAAAGTCAGAATTTCCAGGGCCATCCGACCGAAAACCTGGAGCCGGTTTTCCGGATTGTCCAGCTTGTCCGCCAGAGAGCGTTTGATCCAGGGAAGGCTCTTGCCCTGGGCGCAGGTACTGGGAATTTTAAAAGGAACGGGAGACCTGGCCCAACTAATTATTCGAAAAATCAGACCTTCGAAAAAGATGAGCACGGCCAGGTAGGGAATCACCACCCCAAAAACGAACGTCAAATCGGCCTTGACCCCGATATAGGCTAGGGCCACGAGGCCGAGGACCGCAATCAAGGGCACCAGGAAATGCCGTTTAAAAAAATCCATCTACAGTCACCTCATCTTTGAATTGATAACCATGCCTATCCTTCACTTAACCACCGGACTGCTCCTCCAGATAATCGTCCCCCAGACCCAGGCGGCGCAATAGGGTGCTGACTTTGCGTTTTATTTCGCCGACCTTAACGTCACAGAGTTTTTCCCGGCGCTGCATGTAGACATCAAAACCCAATAAGGCCAAGCCGTCCAGGCGGGACTCCAGGTCCACGAATTCAGCGGCGCAGGCGGGGTCCTGTAACTCCTGGGCCAGCTCTTCCCGGATTATGGTTTTTAAGATAAAAATGAAAGCCATGGCCTGGGACGGGGGCGCCTCCTGAATGGCTTTGAGTTTTATGACCTCATCGAGTTGGGCCATAACCTTGTCGGTTTCAGCCCCCTGGAGAAAAACCTCGATGATGCCTGAGAGACCTCGGGTCAGTTGATATGCTATGGGGTTGGCAAAACGGTCTTTTTGGGATTTCAGGAAGCGGGCGGTTTCAGGAGCATACCCATCGAACAGCACCTCGCGCCACCGCTCCAGGATGTCAGACTTTTTTTGGGAGAGCAGATTATATAGAGACATAGCCACAATAATCCAGGAATTGTATTTGTGAAAGATACAACATTCGCCACCAGGTTTCAAGGGAAAAATGCAGCGTCGCCCCGAGGCATCAACCATCTGGTTATACAATAAATATTGCTCGATAAGGCTGTCTCCTGTCCGGTATCCGGCCACCCGCGAAGCCCTGTCGCCTCCTCCCCCCCATGGCCTTTGCAAAGCTGAGAGATCAGAGCCGGGAAGGGCCTGTCAGCTATCAGCCTTGGAAGGCGGCAGGAGCAGGGGGCGGCCATCGGCTTTGTCCTTTTCTTCACAAACCTCCTTCTGCCAATCCTGACAGAACCTGGCCCCATACTTGGAAAAATCAAACCAATAGAGGTTGAGGGTGAAAAGGAAACTCAGCCCCAGGAGATAACCCATGCTGTCGGCCTCCAGAGCCCGCAAGAGGATCTTGGCGGCCACAAAACTCGCAAAAAATCTGAGGAAAAAACCGAAAATCATGATATTTTTTTCCGTCCCGGGTGACGACTCCGGGGTAGCATTTTTCCCGGAATTACACAAAAGGATTGACTAGATGCACCGGGGCCGGGGATTGCGCCAGGACCTTGCGCGCCACGCTGCCGAACTCGCTGCTTTTCCGGTCCAGGTCATCATGGCCCTTGCCATGAGTGGTCAACACCACCATATCCACCTTTTCCTCCTGGATAGCTTTTAAGATTTCCCCGGCAGGGTCGCCCTGCACCAGTTTTATCTGGAGGAGCGGACAGGCTTTGAGATCTTTATCGCAGACCCCCTCCATCTGTTGTTTGGCCTGCTCCAGTTCCCAATCCTGGAAATGCCGCAGGTGCTGGGCGCTGGGGTAGCCGTAGGCCTTATCCATGGACGTCAAATCAGTGCCGACGTACATCATGATGACCCGGGCCTGATATTTATCCGCCAGCGACATCACGTGTTTTGCGGCTTTAATGGAATTCTTGGACAGGTCGGTGGGCCACAGAATGGTTTTCACTTCCATAACATAACCTCCTCGATTCAGACCTTATCTACATCGCAATAGCTGACAAGATAACACATCCCGAAAAAACTGGGAAAGCATTTTATGTGAATAAAATATTTTTTTCTCATCTCACCTGTCTCTTTTTATAGAGAAATGTCCTTTTTTCGAGAATATTTCCAGGGTTTCCCGATATTTTTTCAGGAGCAAGAATTTCTTGACATATCTGCTTGTGAAGGATAATTTATGAACATATTACGCTTAGTCAACTTATTCAAGGAGGTTCATTCTCTAATGGGTTGGATTGTCGACATCGATACGGAAAAATGCAATGGCGACGAAGAATGCGTCAACGTCTGTCCCTCTGGCGTTCTCGAAATGCAGGACGGTAAAGCCACCGTGGTCAATATCGAGGAATGCCTTGGCTGCGAGAGTTGCGTCGAGGTCTGCACCGCGGAAGCCATCACTCTAACCGAAACCTAATTCCCTCGTTATTACCGGAAAAAACGCTGGCTACCTGCGGGGAACCAGCGTTTTTTTGGGAAGGCTCTCACCAGGGCACTCCTAGCCAGCGGTTCAAAAGGCTTCCTGGCGGGTTAAACTCATCTGCCGCAACTCAGGGCCTCGCTGCCACAGCTCTCACAGTCCTGCAGGGGCTCCAGTTCCTCGGGGGTGGCCGACCTCACCTCCAAAATCTGCACCTCATAATGCAGATCCTCTCCGGCCAGAGGGTGATTCTGATCAATGACCACCATATCATCCTTGACCGCCACCACCTTATAAGGATAATCAATGGGAATGGCGCAGGGATGAGGCACCACAGACTGCCCCGGCCGCAGCTCCACATCCGCAGGGAACCGTTTCTTGTGCCACTCCTGCACCAGCCAGGGGTCCCGCAAGCCGAAGGCCTCGGCCGCGGGTATGGTAAACCGTCTTTCCTCACCCGGCCTCATCCCCAAGAGTTTATTCTCCAAGGCCGGCATGAGTTCTTTGTAGCCAGCGATAAAACTCAGGGGCTCCGGTCCGTTCTCCGAGCCCCGGATGTACTCCCCGGATGCAAGCTGCAGACGATAAGCCAATCTGACAAAACAATCACGATGAATGATCACGTCAACTACTCCTCGAAATTAACCTCAGCAGCAGAGGCCCCGGCGAAAAAGCCCGGCCGCCTATCTCATAATCATCCCCATCCTGCGGTTTGAAAATGACTCTGTTCTGTGCCTGAAGTTTTTAATATTTTATGTTATCTGAAAAAAAGCTTTCCGGCAATGGCCGGGAGCTGAAAAATCTCCAATTACCCGTGCCCGTCGCGAGGACTTAAGGCCGCAGCCATCCGAAAATGGTAGGTCAGACCTCCAGGTCTGAACACGAAAGTTCTCGCCATACCCGGAGTCTGGCGGCAATGAGGAATTATTCTGGTTCGGGGCGGCGCCCCGCTGCCGTTCCGGGCAGGGAAATGGCAGGGTAATATTAAGGATGCAGCGAAATATTTTTTATGAGATAGTTACTTCATGGCAACGGGATTGATTCGGAAGGCGCGGGTCGCCGACGTGGTGGAAATCCGGAGGATTCTGCAACGCTTCGCCAACCAGGGAGAGCTGCTGGCCCGCACCATGGCGGAGCTTTACGGCCAGGTGCGGGATTACTATGTGTACCAGGAAAATGATCCGGACACCATCATCGGCATCTCAGCCCTGCACGTCTCCTGGGAGGCCCTGGGGGAACTGCGTTCGGTGGCCGTCCTGGAGCCGCACCAGGGAAAAGGTGTGGGCACCCGTCTGGTGGAGACCTGCCTTTCCGAGGCCATTACCCTGGGATTGGAGCAGGTCTTTGTCCTGACCTACCGGCCTCAGTTTTTTGCCCGGTTCGGCTTCGAGCTGGTGGATAAGAATATCCTGCCGCACATTGTCTGGGCGGATTGTGTCCGTTGCACCAAGTTTCCCGAATGCGACGAAATCGCCATGCTCCTGAAATTTTAGCCCAGGCCGAATCCTCTGACTGTCCCTATAGCTTCACTGTGCGGCAATCTTGACAAGCCTTACCCGGCAAGCTACATTTAATTGAGGAGGATGTGCCAGAGCTTGTCAGCAACAGCCAGCAGCCAGGCGGAATGAGTACTTCCAGTCGTCCCTTCTCACTCTTACCATGAACTTTCTTATACCTGGAGAGATCAACCCTGGGGGAGGTTTAGTTTCCTGGCACTGCCCCAGCGAGGATTGATATGCTTGGATATATCTTGAAAAGAATTTTCGGCAGCCAGAATGAGCGGGAAATCCGCCGGTTGGCACCCCTCGTGGACCGGATCAACGGCCTGGAACCGGAAATCCGTTCCCTCACGGATGCACAACTGCAAGCCCAGACGGCCGTCTTCAAAGAAAGACTCGCGCGGGGGGAAAGTCTGGAGGATCTGCTGCCCGAGGCCTTTGCCGTGGCCCGGGAGGCCTCCCTCCGGGTTTTGCGCATGCGTCCCTTTGATGTCCAGCTCATCGGCGGCATGGTGCTCCATGAAGGCAAGATCGCCGAGATGAAGACCGGGGAAGGCAAAACCCTGGTGGCGGTGCTGCCGGTCTACCTCAACGCCCTCACCGGAAGGGGGGTGCACGTGGTCACCGTCAACGACTACCTGGCCAGACGCGACAGCGACTGGATGGGCAGCGTTTACCGCTTTCTGGGTCTGTCGGTGGGCACCATCGTGCACGGGCTCGATGACAGCCAACGGCGCCGGGCCTATAATGCCGACGTCACCTATGGCACTAATAACGAGTTCGGTTTTGATTATCTCCGGGACAACATGAAATTCTCCCTGGAGGACTATGTCCAGCGGGAATTTAACTACGGCATCGTGGACGAGGTGGATTCCATCCTCATTGACGAGGCCAGGACGCCCCTCATCATTTCGGGTCCGGCGGAGGAGTCCACCGAACTGTACCACCGCATCAACCGGGTGGCCACCATGCTCCACAAAGAACGCGATTTCACGGTGGATGAAAAATCCCGGGCCGTGCTGATGACTGAGGCGGGGGTGGCCCAGGCGGAAAAGATCATGAACCTGGAAAATCTCTACGACCCCCGCAACATCGAGGCCCTGCACCATCTCAATCAGGCCTTGAAGGCCCATTCCCTGTTTAAAAAGGATGTGGACTACATCGTCAAAGACGGTCAGGTGATCATTGTGGATGAATTTACCGGGCGATTGATGCCGGGCCGCCGCTACTCCGACGGGCTGCACCAGGCCCTGGAGGCCAAGGAAGGGGTGCGCATCGAAAACGAGAACCAGACCCTGGCATCCATTACCTTCCAGAATTACTTCCGCATGTACAAAAAATTGGCTGGCATGACCGGGACTGCGGACACCGAGGCTGAAGAATTTAAAAAGATTTATAAACTCGACGTAATGGTGATTCCCACCCACAAGAAAATGATCCGGCTGGATTATCCCGACGCCATCTATAAAAGCGAGGCGGAAAAGTTCCAGGCGGTGGTGGAGGAAATCAAGGAATGCCACCAGCAGGGGCAACCGGTGCTGGTGGGCACCACCTCCATTGAAAAGTCCGAGCGCCTCAGCCGCATGCTGAAATTACAGGGAATCAAGCATGAGGTGCTTAATGCCAAACATCATGAAAAAGAGGCGCAGATCGTGGCCCATGCCGGACAGTTGGGAACGGTGACCATCGCCACTAACATGGCCGGGCGGGGTACCGACATCGTCCTGGGACCCGGGGTGGTGGCCACCGGCGGCCTGCACATCATCGGCACCGAACGCCATGAAAGCCGGCGCATCGACAACCAGTTGCGGGGCCGCTCCGGACGCCAGGGCGATCCGGGGTCGTCCCGGTTCTATCTCTCCCTGGAGGACGATCTCCTCCGGATTTTCGGCTCAGACCGGATGAAAAGCCTCATGGGACGCCTGGGCATGGAGGATGGCCAGCCCATCGAACACCGGATGGTCAGCAATGCCATCGAACGGGCCCAGAGACGGGTGGAAGCCCACAATTTCGACATCCGGAAACACCTCCTGGAATATGACAACGTCATGAATAAACAACGGGAGGTTATCTACAGCCAGCGCCGGGAAATCCTGGGCGGGGCCGACTTGTCCGAGGAAATCCAGGAAATGGCCCAGGAACTCATCGACAGCCTCCTGGATCAGTTCACCGATGCCCAATCCATGCCCGATGACTGGGATCTCGAAGGCCTGGAAGAGGCAGTCCTGCACCGCTTCGGGGTGCGTCTGGGCTTGGACCACCTGAATATTGATGACCTAGGCCATGCGGAACTGCGGGAACTGGTTCACTATAAGGTATTGTTGGCTTACAAGGAGAAATACCAGGCACTCGGATCGGAAGTTGTCGAACCCCTGCAACGCCAGATTATGCTGCAGATAGTGGACACCCAATGGAAAGACCATCTCCTGGCCATGGATCACTTGCGGGACGGTATCGGCCTCAGGGGCTACGCCCAGGTAGATCCTTTGAGGGCTTATCAAAAAGAGGGCTACGACATGTTCCTGAACATGATCCAGCGGATTCAGGAAGACACGGTCCGGACCCTCTTCCTCATCCGGGTACGCCAACCGGAGGAGATCCCCGTATGGGAAGAGCGCCGGGCAGCCATGAATTACAGCCACGGCGGGGGCGGGGGGAGCCAGCCGGTGCGCCAAGAAACCAAAAAAGTGGGGCGCAATGAACCCTGCCCCTGCGGCAGCGGTAAAAAATTCAAAAAGTGCTGCGCCAATAAGAAGTGAGCGGTGGGCAATGGACAGAAAGTGGGCCCGGCTTCGGCGCGCCCCTATTGCTCATAAGGTCTTTGAACCTTGAACTTTGCTGATCTGTTTATCAGGACAAAAACATGGAGCACGAAAATAAGTTGATCGTTCCCGGCTTTCGGGCTGCGGCCGTCGAGGCGGCCATCAAAAAACCCGGCCGCCTGGACCTGGCCGTCATCGTGGCCGATCAACCCGTGGCCGCCGCCGGGGTCTTGACCACCAACAAGGTCAAGGCCGCCCCGGTTCTCCTCTGCCAACAGAGATTGCGGGCCGGCAAAGCCCAGGCTATCCTGGTGAACAGCGGCAACGCCAACGCCTGCACCGGCGAGGCTGGTCTTGAAGCCGCCTCGGCCGCCTGCCGGGCCGTGACCGAACTTCTCGGATGTCCGGAACAACTGATTCTGCCGGCCTCCACCGGGGTCATCGGCCAGCCCCTGCCGGTGGACCGCATCCTTGACGTCCTCCCCTCCCTGACAGCCAGCTTACACCCTGGAGGCCTGCCCCAGGTGGCCGAAGCCATCATGACCACGGACACCTTCCCGAAAACCTCCCTGGTGCACACCGACATCGACGGCGTTAGGGTGACTGTGGCCGGCCTGGCCAAAGGGGCCGGCATGATTCATCCTGATATGGCCACCATGCTGGTGTTTTTGCTCACCGACGCGGCCGTCAGCCCCAAGGCCCTGAAAGCCGCCGTCAAACAGGGATTGACAGGCAGCTTTAACCGCATCACCGTGGACGGCGACACCAGCACCAACGACTGTGTCCTGGCCCTGGCCAGCGGTGCCGCGGGTCACCGGCCCATAGAAAACCTGCACTCCCCGGCGGGGGAAATCCTGGCTGCCTCCCTGCACACGGTTATGGCGGACCTGGCCGTCCAGGTCGTCCGGGACGGCGAGGGCGCCGCCCACGTCTTTCAGGTTGTCGTCGAGGGTGCCGCCAGCCCCGCCGATGCCCTTAAGGCGGCTCGGACCGTGGCCCTCTCCCCCCTGGTAAAAACCGCCGTGGCCGGCGAGGACGCCAACTGGGGGCGCATTATGGCAGCCTTGGGCAGGGCTAGAGTGAAGCTAAACCCCAACCGGGTAAATATCTTTTTCGGCCCCCAGCAGGTGGTCAAAGCCGGACTCGGCCTGGGTCCGGCTGCCGAAGAAACGGCCCGACAAGTGATGGCCGCCGGGAGGTTCGACCTGCGCATACATCTCAATCTGGGAACAGCCTCGGACTCCTACCTCACCTGCGACCTGACCGCCGACTACGTCCGCATCAATGCCGATTACCGGAGCTGAAAGAAGATTCCCCCAAGAATTTCTTTATGAGGGTTAGCTCATTAGGTCCATTAATTTTATTGGAATTAAGTGCCGATGGGTATTATTATTTTTATATGAAGGCATTGTTCCACCACCTCGCAGCTCGAACCGCCGTTAGATAGTAAGGTTTATCATGAAAACAGTAAAAAAAATCATGCTACTCTGGCTCTGCCTGGCGGTGTGGTCGGGCTCTCCGGCGGCCTTTGCCCAGGACGATCTCCCCGCCATAATTAAGCGCATTTCCCCGGCGGTGGTGGTAGTGGAAACCCAGAGAGGCAGATCCAAGGGCTTGGGGACAGGGTTTTTTATCAATCCCCAGGGTCATATTGTCACCAATTATCACGTCGTCTTCGGCGCCGATCGGGCGGTGGTGAGAACGCATGAGGGGCGCCGCTACCCGGTAAAAAGAATATTGGCCGAGGATAAAGAAGCCGATCTCGTCCTGCTGGCCGCCGACATTCCCACCGGTAACATCACGTATCTGGAGGTCACGGGACAATTGCCCGAAGTGGGGGAAAAGATCTATGCCATCGGTCACCCCATGGGGCTGGAAAAGACGGTCTCCGAAGGGATCGTTTCGGCCATCCGCAAATTACCCAGACTCGGCGATATCATTCAAATAACCGCGCCCATCTCCCAGGGCTCCAGCGGCGGTCCGGTCTTCAACGCCCAGGGCCAGGTCATCGGGGTGGCCAGGGCTACGTTCCGGGCCGGCCAGAATTTGAACTTTGCGGTGCCGGGCCAAAAGGTCCTGGAGCTGCGCGGGGGGCAAGGCCACAGCTTCCGGGACTTCTCCATGGAAATGCCGGGCGCCGCCCTGGAAATGTTCCAGAGAGGGCGCACTTTCCACGCCCGCAAGGAATATTCCAAGGCGATTCAGGCATTCCAGGAGGCCCTTAAGGCCAAGCCGGATTTCGCCGAGGCCTATCACGGCATCGGCATGTCCTATGGCGCCATGGGCAGACATGATCAGGCCATTGAAAATTTCCGCCAGGCGATCAGTCTTAAATCAAAGGTTCCTTATTTTCATTATCATCTGGGGGTGGCGTATTACGCCGCAGGTCAACGAACCGAGGCCTGGGCAGAATATCGCCTCCTGGCCGGACTGGACCCTAACCTGGCGCAGCAACTCAGAACGATCTTAACAAGATAACAATTTCACCAGGCAGGAGGTCGCCTGAAAGAAGTAACGACACAATGCATCGTGTTTTCCGGATTAACCCGGATAGGTATAACTTCTAGTCATAACAAGAGGGTTTGCCAGATGAAAGCATGTTTCTTGATTTGCTCAGTCATCATATCTTTAGGATTGGGAGGCTGTGGCACGGCCGGCTACCGGGTGGACCAGCACGCCATGGAACAGGAATGGCCTACGGGTTTTGGCACCATCCCGCCCTCCTGGTATGATTATGACCCGGCGTATAAGCACTGGTACGATCCCTGGTATGTGAACCCCTACACGCCGCGTTAGCCTCATCTTCTAAAGTCATTTGCTTGCCACAGGATATAACTAATTGAAAAAACAATTTGGCCATACCAGCTTGAAAATAACTCAAAGGTATGCTAACATTGCCCTTGACAGCTTGTCAGATAATCATCGTGTCCGCATGACGGACGTGGGAAAAATTTAGAAGATTAAAAGAGATTAATATTAATAAGTTAGAGGGAGTCGAGGCGGTTGCGAAGCCTACTCCCTCCGCAGAAAGAGCGTCCCACCCATCCGGAGAGATGACCGAGTCGGCCGAAGGTGCTCGCCTGCTAAGCGAGTGTGGGGGGAAACCTCCACCGAGGGTTCGAATCCCTCTCTCTCCGCCATCCTTCATCAGGCCTTTTCTTTGTCGATAACTTCATAGGCCCAACTCAATGCCGCCGACACTGTGGGAAAGCCGATGGTGCTGGTCAACAGAATCAGGGCATGGGTGATTTCCTCCGGGTTGGCCCCGGCCTGCAGGGCCCGGCGGGTGTGGCTGTGCACCGAACCCTCGGAGCGGATCGCGGCAGCGGCGGCTAACTGGATAAGATTAGCGATTTTTTCCGGCAACGGCCCTTCCCGCCGGACTGCCTCCCCCAGTTGTTCCAGGGCCTGGACATAGGCGCCGTGTTTGGCCTTGAGATGAGCGTACCAGGGTGGATATTTAGTTTCGGACATGATCTCTTCCTCCTCTCCGTGTTTCATTACGGCTGGCAGCTTAATTTCCGGCATGATATGTTAATATATCATGTGATCCCAAGGACAATCTCACTAAATTTTATCAGCCCTTGCAGTTCAACAGGTTCGACCCCACAAAGATGAGTTTCACAAGGTCGGCCTGCAGTCTAGAAATGCTACACATTGACAGGCCTGCGGAAAAATACTACTGTTTAACCTATCCATATGCTGTTTCGGGAGGATGACATGAAGGCTCTGCCCGCTTTAGCGGCCACCGGCATCGGTTCGGTGCCCTTTACCGATGATCAGGAGGCCGTGCATCTGATCCTGGAAAATCTGCCGGAAATCCCTTTCTGGCCGCAATTGGCCCAAAAGGGTTTTCAAGAAGACATGGTGTCCCAGGGGGTGGGGGGCCTGCCTCTGATACACCGGGACAGGGAAAGGCGCCTGGTGCTGGTAAACGATGCCCTTGACCGGGATGCGGCCCTGACGGAATTTTATGAAGCCGCGCTCCAGGAAGATCTGGATGTCTTCTCCCTGTCCCCCGAAGAGGCAGTGGGGTGTTA
>Ga0194125_10000708_pt1 | contig 56550 bp, 44 predicted proteins | sample TA2KigC250mmetaG_FD_148626 | JGI IMG/M metagenome (GOLD analysis project Ga0194125, IMG submission 148626) | Freshwater microbial communities from Lake Tanganyika, Tanzania - TA2015034 Kigoma Deep Cast 250m | ecosystem: Environmental > Aquatic > Freshwater > Lake | place: Tanzania: Lake...
CCTATCCGGCCGGTGGTCCACGATTTCCACGCGGCCGCCGATGGTCAACTGGGCGGCATCATGAAAGCATACCGCGAATGGCGCATCGGCGGCGACGCGCTGTGGCTGCACCGCATCTGGCCACAGGTGAAGCAAAGTCTGGCCTATTGCATCGAGGTGTGGGATCCTGCTCATCGGGGCGTCCTGGTCGAGCCGCACCACAACACCTACGACATCGAGTTCTGGGGGCCAGACGGCATGTGCACGTCGTTCTATCTGGGCGCGCTGCAGGCCGCCATTGCCATGGCCGAGGCGGTGGGCGACGATGCAACCCTGTATCGCGAGCTGTTGGCGAAGGGCCGCGCGTTCATGGAGTCGGAACTGTGGGATGGCGAGTACTTCATCCAGCGGATCCAATGGCAGGGCCTGGTCGCGCCGAATCCGAGCGAGGCGCAGTCGTTCCACACCCACTATTCACCTGAGGCGATCGCGCTCCTGGAACGCGAGGGGCCGAAATACCAGTATGGCTTCGGCTGTCTGTCCGATGGGGTGTTGGGCGCGTGGATCGCAGCGTGCTGCGGGGTGGAGGAATTCCTCGATCCCGTCAAGATCGCCAGCCATCTGCTGGCGGTGCACAGATACAACCTCAAGTCAGACCTCTCTGAACACGCCAATCCGCAGCGTCCCACGTTTGCTTTGGGCCACGAGGCCGGCCTGCTCCTCTGCACCTGGCCGAAGGGCGGCGAGCTGACGCTGCCGTTCGTCTACAGCAACGAGGTGTGGACCGGCATCGAGTACCAGGTTGCTTCGCATCTGATGATGGCCGGCCACGTGACGGAGGGGCTTGAGATCGTGCGCGCAGTGCGCGACCGCTACGATGGTCGGGTGCGCAACCCATTCGACGAATACGAGTGCGGCCATTGGTACGGTCGCGCCCTGGCTTCTTACGGCCTCTTGCAGGGGCTGACGGGCGTGCGGTATGATGCGGTCACAAGAACGCTTTACATCAAGCCAAGCATCCCCGGCGACTTCCGCGCGTTCCTGTGCACAGCCACCGGCTTCGGCACGGTGGGCGTGCGCGATGGCCAGCCGTTTGTCGAGGTAAAGCGCGGGACGATCCCGTATCAGAGCATTGACTACTCGCCGGGCCGGCCCGAAGACGGCGCACACAGCCCAGGTTGACGCCGATGCAGAGGTAAGCGCCATGGAACCAGAAGTCAGATACCACATGCTGCGACCCGGTCAGATCGTCGCGCGGCGGCGGGCCTGCCCGGTCATCTACATCCCCATCGGCACGCTGGAGTGGCACGGCGTTCACAACCCCGTGGGCGCCGACACGCTGCAGGCCGAAGGGTTGGCGCTCCTCTGCGCGCAGCAGGGCGGCGGGCTGGTTTTCCCGCCGCTCTATTACGGCGAGAGCCGCCTGGAGGCGCTGATGGAAGCGAACGCGCGCGACCGGGAGCAGATCGCGGCGCACATGGAGCTCTCGGCCGATAACTTCTTGCCAGAGCGACAGCCTTTCAGCGCGACCGAGCAGGCGCTGAACTATCACAAGCTGCTGCTGCACATCCTGGTCGAGGCTGAGACCCTCGGCTTCGAGCTGGGCGTGCTGGTGGCGGGCCACTACCCGCTGATTGACCATGCCCGCGCGGCCGTGCTCCAGTTCAACCAGCGCGAATACAGCAAACGGCGCGGCATGTTGGCGTGGGCCTGCGTGGACTACCTCCTCCTGCGCGATCAGTATGAGAACGCGGGAGACCACGCGGCCGGCTGGGAGACCTCGCACCTGATGGCGTTGCACGGCGGGACCGTGGACTTGAGCCTGCTGCCGCCCAAGGGCGATCCGCTGGTGGGGGTGGGCGGCAGGATGGCCCCGCAGGATGCTACGGCCGAATTCGGCGCGGAGATTCTGCAGGCCGCGGCCGAAATAATCGTCCAGGAAGTGCAGCATCGCCTGGCGCACCCTGAACTGTACCGCGGCCACGGCAATAGCCTGCGCGAGGGGTTATGGAGGAACCGATCATGGAACTGAAGACGCTTGTTTTCGAGAGCGGCGGCGAGCACAACACCGATGCCACGCTGCAAATCGCCGCGGAGCGGGCGCGAGCCTTGGGCATCCGGCAGGTGGTCGTCGCCTCGTCGCACGGCGAGACCGCGCGCAAGGCGCACGCTGTCTTCGCCGCGTCGGGCGCCAGGGTCATCGCGGTTTCGATCTGCCACAGTTGGGAGGCGAAGGGCTGGACCATGTCGGCCGAGACCAAAGCCGAGTTGACCGCGCTAGGCGTGATCGTCCACACGGGCGTCCACGCGCTGGGCGATGGGGTCAGTGCGGCCTTCTCGGCTAAGTTCGGCGGCCGCTCGACGGCCGAGATCGTGCGCGACACCCTCTACCGCTTCTCGCAGGGGATGAAGGTGGCCGTGGAGTGCCTGCTGATGGCTGCGGACGCCGGTCTGCTAGACATGGCGCAGGAGGTCATCGCCATCGCCGGCACGGACAGCGGCGCAGATACGGCCATCGTCTGCAAGCCGGCTTATCCGCGCACGTTCCACGAACTGGAAATCCGCGAGATTCTGGCCAAGCCGCGCATTCCGTGACGCCCCGGCGGATGAAAGCTTACGCCAAGGCGCAAAGAGCAGGGCAGTTCTGCCAGTCATCTTGGCGTCTTTGCGTCTTTGCGTGAGACCGGTGCGGCTATTCTCAAGCCAGTTTCCCATGCCGGCCGCGACCGGTATCTATGTGGAAATCTTCATGGATCAGCAACCTGTACAACAGCCTCAGCCGCCCCAGCAGCTTCACATGCTCTGGCCAGAGCGCCTGATGCCCGCGCCGCCTGAACCATCCTTGCCCCCGGACTACGAGCTGCGGGTGTTTCGGCCAGAAGATGCCGGCGCTTATCTGACCCTGATGCACGGCGCAGGCTTCACGCAGTTCGACGCTGAGGCCCTCAAGAAGTGGCTGGATCGGGTGTTGCCGGACGGCTTCTACTTGGCGACCCACCGTCCAACCGGCGAGCTGGCCGCCACGGCGCTGGCTGCCCACAACCCTTCGCCCCTCCATCCATTCGGGGGCGAGCTCGGCTGGGTGGCCGGCAGCCCGGCGCACGCTGGCCGCGGGCTGGGCCGCGCGGTCTGTGCCGCCGTGGTGCGGCGCTTTGTCTCTGCGGGCTATCGGCGCATCTACCTGAAGACCGATGACTTGCGGTTGCCGGCGCTCAAAGTCTACCTGGGGTTGGGTTTTGTCCCGTTCTTGTTCGCGGATGATATGCCGGGGCGCTGGCAGGCCATCTGCGAGAAGTTGGACTGGCCCTTCACGCCTGAGCAGTGGGCGTGACGGGGGGGTGTCGGTTTGGGGGCATGAAGTCACCGCAGAGGCGCTGAGGCCGCAGAGAGCGAGAGAATTCGGCCTCTCGGCGTTCTCAGCGGTCTCCGCGGTGGAATTCGCCCCCAGTCTGCAATGCACCCGGCGTGATGCCAGCCTGTCGAGGATGCGGTCAGGATCTGCCTCGTTTGCGGTAGTGGGCCAGGCCCTCGACCAATGTCTGCATGTTCTCCCACGGCACGCCGGGCGTGATCGAGCTTGAGCCGCCAAGGATAAGCCCCCTCTTCGGTCCCCGCTCCACCAGCCAGGCCAACTCGCGGCGAACATCGGATGGCGCGCCGAATGGCAAGGTGCGCGTCACCGAGACCCCGCCGATGATGATCAGGTCTTCGCCGTCCTTCGTCTTCATGGCGCAGATCTTCTCGTAATCCATGCCGTCTTCGTACTGGAAGCCCTGGAAGCCATGGATGCCTACGTCGAGTAGACGCGGCGCCATCTGCATCAGGTTGCCGTCGCAGTGCCAGATGAGGCGCAGCCCGATCTTCAGGAGCGGCGCCAGACAGCGGGCGAAGTGCGGGAACCAGAGCCTGTCCAGTGACGTGATCTTGACCAACGTGCCGCGCGAGTCGGCCATATCGTGATCCAGACGGTAGAGCGGCGGCAGATTGCCCTCCGTGTAGGCGCGGGCGGCCGCGCGGTTGTTCAGCAGCCCGTAGTCCGCTTCCAGGGAGAAGTGCCGCTCCATCATGTCCGGGTAGAGCGCATAGGCCATGAAGTAGTGACTGTAGCCGTATCTGGTATAGTCCAGACCCGGAAAAGCGATGAAGCCGTAGCCGCTCTTCAGGATGCCGGGGCCAAGCTCGGCCTGGAGCGCGATCTCGTTTTCGATGATCTGGCGCGCTCGCGCATCCTCGTCGAACTCGGCGATGGCGCGGCGCAGCCGCGGGAACTCGATGCGCTCCAGGTGCTCCACCACGGCTTCCGGCGAGTCAATTCGCATGCCATCGCAGATGATCTCGTGGATGCCGGCGGTTGCGGCGTCTCTTTGCGTCGCGTCCTCCTCATAGCCGCCTTCGCCCATGGTCAGCGGATTGCGCGGTATCCACTGATCGAGCAGGCAAGTACCGGCGGCATACTGCATCGCCAGGTAGGTCTTTTCCGGTTCGCGGCGGTAGGCGCCCGGTTCGGCGTCCGCCAGGCGCTCGATGTGCCCATGCGCCATCGGGTTGAGGAGCCAGCTCGGGATGCCCCTGGTCGGCTTCTGCAAGATGGTGTCCAGGGCCAGTTGGGCGGTTTCGGTGGTGGGTTGGGGGAATCTGGCGCGCTTTGTCATGCCCTCTCCATCACCACTCGCGCGAGTCGGGCACGGGCAGCCACGCGCCGCCCTGCCGGACCGATTCCTGGCTGATCAGGCCGGGCAACGTCATGTCCATTGCCTCGTGGATGCCGATCGGGCACGGCTGCTCGCCCTGGATGGCCGCTACGAAGTCCATCACCTCGAAGTAGTCGCCGCCGCCATGCCCGGCCTTCAACGCCTCGGCCGGCGGGTTGCGCCACATCGCGGGCAGGTAGTCAGCTTCCAGGTCGGCCAGTTTCAGCCACGTGTTCATATCAGGGCAGAGGCCAGCCAGCCAGATCTTGTGCGGTTCCAGTGAGCTGCGCGCGGACTCATAGCAGCCCGTCGTGCCTTGCAGTGAGTAGTTGGCCATCGCGTGGGGCCGGTTGGAGAGCATGTCCACGCGAATCTTGATCAGCGCGTCCCGACTGGTCTTGGCCAGCATCACGCAACTGTCCTGGTTTTCGTAGTGCTGGCCGCGCGGGTCCACGTAGTGATGGCCGCTGCCCGCACAGCACACGCGCACCACGCGATCGTCGGGCATCCACTGCAGGATTGGCCCCAGGCTGTGTGTAGGATAGGTGATCCCGTCAATGCCGGTCTGCCAAATCCGGCGCCAGGGGGTTAGCTCGTTCAATTCCTTCAGCTCGTGGATGTACTCCCCTTCGGCGTAGTAGACCTGGCCGAACAGACCGCGGCGCACGAGTTCTTTGATCAGCACATTGGCCTTGATGTAGGTGTAGTTCTCGGCCATCATGTAGACGGCCTTCGAGCGCCGGCACGCGGCTGCCAACGCGCGGCATTCGTCCAGCGAGATGCCCGCCGTGACTTCGCTCAGCACGTGGATGTTCCGCTCCAGCGCCGCGATCGCCTGGGGCGCATGGAACTGCATCGGCGTGGCGATCACCACCGCATCGGGTCGAGCCTCGTCCAGCATCTTCTCGTAGGCAGTATACAGTTGCGTTATGCCCCCGGCGCGGCCCACCTCGGCCAGCGTCTCCTGGTTGACGTCGCACAGCGCCACGATGACCGTGTCAGGATGTACCTGGAACGCCTTGAAGAAAGAACTGGCGCGATGTACGCCGACAAACGCCACCTGGATATCTTTGCTCATGATGTCTTTCTCCATCGCGGGATCGCCCACACGCTACCATAGATTCATCCATTTCCGAATGGCCATCGGCGCGGTGCGCGCGATCCATGAGGCGGGCCTGCGCGTCCCTGAAGACATCTCGGTCGTCGGGCTGGACGACATCGAGGTAGCCGCGTATCAGAATCCACCTTTCATGATATTCAGAAGCCAATCGAGGTTGCAGCGGCCATTGCTTTGGTGGCCTGGTTCGCAGGCCCGTCGGTCATTGCATCACTCAGTTTCGCCGTAGCGCTGCCACAGGCATGGTGAGCAAACATGACGGTGCGCCGGCGCCCTGACTTTCCTCAGCCTTCTCCCAGTATGGCCGCACGTCCACCACCCGGCCTGTGTGCATCGCCTCATCAATGGCGAAACACGTGATGGCGGACGTGAGAGCGTCCCACATGCCGACCGCGGGAGGCACGCGTTCCAACATGCTAGCCGCCAGTTCCCGCGCCAGCACTGCGTCGCCGCCGCCGTGCCCATCCATGGCCCGGATCGGCACATCCTCGATGGCAGCGTCGAACCCGATCCGCCGAAGCTGGATCGTGCTGGCGTAGAGATCGGCCCGCAGCGCGCCCTCGCTGCCGAGAATGTACATCCGCCGCTCTGGAATCCCGGCGTTGCAGTTCGTGTGGAAGGTCGCGCGCACGCCGTTGGCGTATTCCACGATGGCCACCTGGTTGTCCACGATGTCCTTGTCAGACGTGAAGGGATTCAGGTCTACCAGGCCGCCCCAGGTGCGGTAGGCATCCACCCCCTTCTCGCTCTGGCCGAGCCGCGCGATGTGATGCTCGTTCTCGGGCAGGAAGAAGCTCAATCCGCCGAAGGATGCCACGCGGACGGCGAGACTCTGCACCATCCAGTTGGCCAGGTCAATGTCGTGGCAACACTTCTCCAGGAGATGGGTTCCGGCATAGCATTGCAGCCGGCGCCAGTCACCCATGATGTACCCGCCATGGTTGAAGCCCAGGGTCTCGTTGAACTCCATGCTGATGATCTGACCGACGGCGCCCCCGTCCAGCAACTCCTTGATCTTCCGGTAGTGCGCTGAATAGCGCAGCGAAAATCCCAGGTTGAAGAGTTTTCCGCTGGACTGGTGGGCATCGCGCATTGCCAGGCAGTCGGCCAGCGTGGTGGCCAGCGGCTTCTGGCAGAACACGTCCTTGCCCGCGGCGAACGCGGCGATCACCTGCTCCCGGTGGTAGCAGTTCCATGAAGCGACCATGACCCAATCCACATTGTCAGCCTGTACCAGGTCGTTGTAGTCCGCGTAGACCCTGGCGCCGGGGCTGACCTCGGCCTGGGTCTTGGAGATGGAACGTGGGTCCGGGTCGCAAAGCGCCCGCACCGCCAGCCGTGCGTCTTGCTGCAGCAGGAGTCGCGCCACGTGCCGCCCCATGCCGCCGCAACCGATCATACCGATACCGACTTGCTGCATCAGATCCTCCCGGTGTTACGAGATCAAGCCCTCCCAGAACGCCAGGGCGGTTTCCGCCGCAGCCAGGGGCAGCTCGTCCTCCACACCGATTCCCAGGCCAGGCGTCGCACGCGGAAATAGCTGAACCACAGCTCCGCCAACACGTCGCTCGTACACAGCAGCAGATTGCGTCGCGAGAGCACGCGTCGGAAGAGATCAGCCACGTGGTCGCGCACCTCCTCGGGCCCGGCATTCGCCAGCACGATAGGGCTGACGCCGCCGATCAGACACACGCCATCGCCCGGCTCCCGCATGGCCAGTTCGAACGGCGTATTGCCGAGCGGCGGCTCGCTCAGCGAGTCAATCGCAGTCTCGTAATCGGCCACGGGTTTCTGCCGCGCCAGCCAGTGACGTACAGGGGCATAGTCTTCGTGGGACTTGATGAACTACTCCATGACGTATGCGGTCTCGGCGCCGGGATAGTGCTCGCTGACCTCAGTCACCTTGCCCACGGTCGTCTCGACGGTACGCGTGGTCAGCAGCCGCTCGTGAGAAGAAACCAAAGAACGCCTATCCTTTCAGGCCGGTCAGCGCGATGCCTTCGATGAAGTTGCGTTGCATCAACAGGAACACGAACAGCACGGGCAAGAACATGATGCTGGCGCCCGCCATCTGAAGGTGTGTCTGGCTGATGTATTGCTCTGTAAAGCGCGACATGGCGATCGGAAGGGTCCAGAGTTGCTTGCTGTTGATGATAATCAGGGGCCACAGGAAGTTGTCCCAGCTTCCCAGGAACGCGAAGATCGCCAGGGCGGCAATCGCAGGCTTGCAAAGCGGCAGCATGATGCGCGTGAAGATATACGGTTCAGACGCGCCGTCTATGCGCGCCGCCTCGAGCAGCGGTTTGGGCACACCCAGCATGAACTGCCGCATCATGAAAATGCCGAACGGGGTCACGATCGCGGGAAGGATCATGCCGCTGTAGGTGTTCACCATGTGCAGCCGCGCCATCATGATGAAGAGTGGGATCATGATCACCTGGAAGGGGATCATCATCGTGGAGAGGATCAAGATGAAGATCAGCATGCGCCCAGGGAACTGGTAGCGCGCAAATGCGAAGCCTGCCATGCTGCTGGTCAGCAACTGGGCCGCGGTGATCGTGCCTGCCACAAAGACGCTGTTGAAGAAGAATCGGGCGAAGCCCACCCGCCCCCAAACCTCGATATAGTTATTCAGGGAGTACTTCGCAGGGGCAAACCATATAGGCGGCACTTTGATCACTTCAGAAAGCGGCATCAGCGACGCGGAGAGCATCCAAACCAGGGGCAACAGCATCCAGACCGCGCCCAGCATCAGGATGAGAAACCCCAGGACCAGGACAGCGAGCTCCGCCCGTGAGTGTCGTCTGAGAAAAGCCATTGCCGATGGACGCTGCAGAGCGATTTCGGTCATCTGAGGGTCTCCGTCGCAGGTGTAGGCAGCTTACGTATACTCGACCTCACGCTGGGTCAGTCGCAATTGCATGAGCGTGACTACCAGGATGAGCGCGAAGAGCACGAAAGCCAACGCCGCGCCGTATCCCAGTCGGTTATAGCGAAAAGCGGTGGAATAGATGTGATACACCATCACGCGCGTTGAGTTGATGGGGCCGCCCGCCTCCCCCTGAACCGTGGTCATGATGACGGCCGGCGTGAACACCTGCAAAGATCCGATGACCGCCGTGACCGTGATGAACACGACAGTAGGATTCAGCAGCGGAAACGTGATGAACCAGAAGCTCTGCCAGCGATTGGCGCCGTCAATCTTGGCCGCCTCGTGCATCTCACGCGGAATGCCCTGCAGCCCGGCCAGGAAGATGACCATATTGTAACCCAGCCCCTTCCAAACTGCAACGAGCATGATGGCCGGCAACGCCCACACCGGCGAGGCCAGCCACTTGATCCCAGTGATGCCGAACCAGCCCAGAAAGGAGTTGACCAGCCCCCAGCGCGGTTCGAACAGCCATAGCCAGACGAAAGAGACCGCCACCCAAGAGGTGATGACCGGAATGAAGTAAGCGGTTCGGAACCAGGTTCGGAAGGGCAGTTTCTCCTGGTTCATGATCAACGCCAGGATCAGAGAGACCGCCATGCTCACCGGCACTGCCCCCACCGTGTAGAACAGGGTGTTGCGGAGGCTCTTGATCGTCAAAGGATCACGCAGGGTCTCCAGGTAGTTCTGCAGCCCAATGAATGGGAAGTGACGGGGAATCAGGCTCCAATCGTGCAGGCTGATCCAGAACGCAAAGAGGATGGGGAACATGATCAGCGCGAGGAGGAAGAAGAACGCCGGCGACAAAAATGCGTAGGCCCACAGGGCTTCTCGGCGTTGTTGCCGGCTCCAGCGCTGCCTCGTGATCGCGAAAGCCTTGGCGGCAGTGGCCATGACCAATCCTTTCGTGTGTGCGGTGTCGAGTAGAGACGCTGCCTGGCAACGTCTCTACTCGTCAGAGAGTCAACTCTTGGGAGTGTGTGTCTCGATCACCTTGTTCAGGTTGTCAACCATGGTGTTGAACGATTTGTCAGGCGCCTCGTTGCCGATCACGACCCGATCGCGCGCGTCTCCGAACTCCTTCACCCATTCGGCCCAGCCGACCCACTCCCAGGGCGAAGCGTACTTCAAGGAGTCCATCACGACGTTGGCGTTGGCATCCTTGCGGAAGCGCGGATCGTCAACCAGCTCCTTGTAGCTCGGCAGATCGCCGCCGATGTCGCTCCACACGATCTGCGCCGGCTTGTTGGTGCAGAAGTACACCCACTTCCAGCCGCTCATGAAGTCGGCCGCCCACTTGCCGACGACCCACATCCAGTGCGAACCGGCGGTGTAGAGCGGCTGACCTGCCTGGCGAGGGGCGAACGGCACAATCGTGTAAGCCAGATCAGGCGCTTGCGCCTTCAACGTGCCGCGCGAGACCGGGTGACCGATCTCCATGCCCGCCTTGCCCAGGGCAAACCGGTTCTGGCCGGTCAAGAACGCGTTGTCGTCGGCGTCGGCCGAGAGCTTGCAGAACCACTTGAAGAGCTCCAGGATCTCGGGGTGCTTTGGCCAGACGAGCTTCTTGGTGGCGGAATCTACCCAGGCCTGGCCATTCTTCTCACGTTGCAGGAACTGCTGATACAGCACTGTCTGCCAGGCGCTGTAGTAGCCCGTGTTGCAGCCGATCTGGTCAGTCTGGCCGCCTTTCTTCTTGGTCAGCTTCGCGGCTTGCTCATACAGGTCGGTCAGATCCTTGAAGTTCGCCTTGGGATCAAGCCCGACCTCCTGATACAGCTTGTCGTTACGGTAGATCAGCAGTGTCTGGACATCGAGGGGCAGCCCATAGTATTCGTTGCCCTTCTTGCCGCGTTGCACGGTCCACGGGAGATAGCTCTCTTCGATAGCTTTTCCCGTGATTACAGCGTCGGCGACAGGAACCAGGTTGCCGCCGGCCACATACTCTTCGACCAGTCCCATGGGGATCTGGAAGACATCGGGGGCCGAGCCTTTGCCGGCGGCGATGGCCGAAGCCAGTTTGCCCCAGTACTCGGCCCAAGGGATGGATTGGAAGTCTATCTTGACGTTCTTGTTCTCGTCCTCGAAGCGCGCCTTGAAGTGCTCAACCGTTTGCGCGCGGCTGACGGAGTGGTGTTGCCAGTGGGCCAGCTTCACTTCCTTCGGAGCTGGCGCGGCGGCCGGCGCGCCAGCCGCCTTTGTCGGCGCTGGGGCAGGGACCGGTGGGGTACACGCCGCTGCCAGAGACGCAGCGGCAGTGACGCCCATTACCTTGAGGAGTTCACGGCGAGATAGGGTACGCATGCTAGACGGGTTCACGGTGTTCCTCCTGGCGGCTAAAGAAGAGATGGGGACGTTTAAGCCGGACGATGCGTGCACTCGCAGTCGGTCTCACCTCCTTTCGTACCGATGCAGAGGATGTCCAGCGTGCTCTGGCAGCGCGGCGTCAGTCGAGGCCGGAAAACCGGAAGCGCCGGGAAGGTGTGGGACAGCCTTGTCAGATGCGGCCGGCCGTGCTAGAATGGACGCCCGGTACTCTGTATGCACCTCTGCAACAACGCTATTGTAATGCGATATGGACGCGCGGGAATCCTGCATAATTCCGTGAAAATCCGCTGATGGACGACCCATGCAGCCAGGTCAGGAGCGCAAAGCGGTGCTGAGTGATCGAGCAGTTCTCGCCTCGCATGTCAAGAAGGCCCTGGCAGGCTTTCACGATCCCACACATCTCCAGACCAGCCCCCTGGTCGGGCTGTTGGCGCTGCAGCCGGCGCCTGGCGAGACCACGACGATGGCTCTGCGCCAGTCTCTGCGCGAGGCTGTCGAGCTTCTGCGACCTGCTGGCTCGATACCCTTCACGCGTTCCGAATGGTTCGGCTATCGCATCCTCTGGATGCGCTACATCCAGTCGCGCAGCCAGTACGACATCTGCAACGAGTTGGGCCTCGGCCGCACCTCATTTTATCGCCACCATCAGGAGGCGCTCGATGCGGTCGCTAGCATCCTCTGGGAACGTCATCGAAGCGCGGAGACCATGGCCGCCACGCCGATCACCAGAGGACGGGACGCGTCCGCGATCGAGCAGGCGCGCGCCGAGGCGCTGAGGACGGCCAGGCGTTCACCCTGTCAGCCGGTGAGTCTGGCGTCAACCATAGATGGCGCGCTGCGCATGGTCGCGCCGATCGCCGCCCAACAGGGGGTTCGCCTGCGGGCCAAGATCGGTTACTCCTTGCTCCAGACCTTTGGCGATCCGGCAATCCTCCGCCAACTCTTCCTAAATCTGTTCATGGGCGCACTCAGCTTCGCAGCCGAGGACGAACTGCGGCTGACCGTCGTTTCGGGAGACAAAGAGACGATCTGGCGATTGCACGGTCTGGATGAGACGCGTCTCGAGGCTGACGGTTTGTTCAGGACGACCGAATTCGTCGTCAGTCAGGCGCTGCTCGAGGCCTACAACGGCCGGTTGTGGCTGGATGTAGCCGATGATGGCGCTCGGGTGGTGGCATTTGCTTTGCCCACCGCCCGATCCAGGACCATCTTGATGATTGACGATGATGACGACACGCTTGTACTTCACGAGCGCTATCTGCGCGCTGGCGGCTATCTGGTCCAGGTTGCGCGGAGCAGCGCAGAGGTTCATCACGCGCTGGCTGCGGCGCAACCCGATCTTGTTATCCTGGACGTGTTGATGCCCCAGGAGGACGGATGGGAAATCCTGCAATCGTTGAAGATTCTACCCACGACCGCGGCTATTCCGGTGCTGATCTGCTCGGTTCTGGATCAACCTGGCCTGGCGCTCGAACTGGGCGCGGCCGATGTGCTGTGCAAGCCGATCACGCAGGCGGCGCTGTTGCAGCGGGTGCAGGCGCTGCTGGCTCCGGCAGATAGCGCGGGGTGATCTCATCCAGGAGGCTCTTCAGGCAGCGCGCGGCACGGACGATGTCAAGCGGCTCCTGCCGGTAGATGCTGAGCGGCAAGTGCACCTCGGGAGATGCGTCCGCCTGATCCTGCGCGGAGATGAACACGACGGGCGGCTGACACAGACGCTCATCCCCGCGCAAACGCGCCACAGTCTCCCACCCATCGAGCTCTGGCATGACCAGATCCATGAAGATGACATCGGCCGGATGATCGGCCAGAGATTCCAGCGCCTGAAATCCGCTGTAGGCTCGCAGGATGTTGTAAGACCTGGGCAAGGCAGTGAGCATCGCTTGCAGCAGGCGCACCGCATCGGGGTCATCGTCTACCAGCAGCACGGTCGTTTCCCCTTCTTTTCTTTCCACCTGGCGCATCACTGCATCCATCATTTCAGGAGTGATCGGTTTGACGAGGTGCGTCAGAACGCCGTCCAGGCCACGTCCTTTGCCCCCCTGCGGCAGGCCGCAACTGACCACCGGGACGGAGTAGGGCCAACCGGCTAGTTCGTCGCGCAGCGCTTGGGCGTGATCGGGCGTGGTCACGAGCGCCTGCGGGAACAGCTCGGGGACGAGCAGCAGCGCCTCACGCGGGCCAGGCGCGCCAATCACCCGGTAGCCCTCCATGTAGCGCGCCAGCAGACGGATAATGGCTGGATCGTCGTGAACCACCAGACAGATACGGCCGTGAGCCAGCGGCCGCGGCCCTACTGCTCTACTCGATGATAGCGGGGAACTCACGCGGGCATCCATCAACGGCAAGGTCAGGTGGAATGTCGTACCAGCGCCTGCCCGGCTCTCAGCCCAGATTTCGCCGCGGTGCAATTCCACCAGTTGCTTGCTGATGGCGAGACCCAGGCCGCTGCCGCGGCCTTCTCGGGTGGGCGTGCGCCCCAATTGGCTGAATTCGCGAAAGAGTCTGGGCATATCCTCAGCAGCGATTCCAGGGCCAGTGTCCTGCACGCTGACCAGCAAGCGATCGTCCAGGCGAGAGGTGCGAACGGTGATGCCCCCTTGTTCGGTAAAGCGAACAGCGTTGGTGAGCACGTTGAGCAGGGCCTGGCGCAGGCGGATCGGATCGGCCAAAATGCTGGGGAGATCACCCGCCAACTGGAGTTGCAGGTCCAGTCTCTTGCGTTCGGCCAGGGGAGCGACGACCGCGACAGCTTTCTTGACGACATCCTCTTCCAGGTCAATGCGATCCTTGACCAGCGGCAGGCGCTCGGCTTCGATCTCAGCGAGATCGAGGATGTCGTCTATGAGCGCCGCAAGGTGCCGGCTGTTGCGGTAGATGGCGTCCAGATCGGCGTGGAAGGCTGGGGGCAGTTGCTCGCCATAGTTCTCCGGCGAGAGGACGATCAGCCGGCTGAAGCCCAGGATCAGGTTCAATGGTCCGCGCAGCTCGTGGCTGACGGTGGCTGCGAAGCGAGCCTTCTGGCTGCGCGCCAGTTCAGCCTCGGCGCGTTTGGCCGTCACCTCCTGGTGCATGTGTTCGATGCGATGATAGGCTCCTTCCAGCGCGCGCATCACGCGATAGACTTCGGCCCGGTGCTCTTGCGCCTGGCGTAACGCCTTCTGCGCCTGGGCCCAGCCCGCCAGCGCGGCCTCGACCGACGACCGCAACGGCCGGGTCGCCAGCCAACTGGCCGCGAACGCCAACGCATAGAACCCTCCAGTTTCCCATACGACCGCCAGAGAGTCCTCCGATGGGCCGTAGCTGGCCAGGTAGGCCGCCGAGTTAGTGACCCAGGCGACCGCGGTGACTAGAAATGCTTGCGGCGCGTCCAGTAAGGCATGGGCTGTGATGACTACCAGCGCGCCCAGAGCCAACGCTGCCGTGGAGGGATGACCGGCGACGATCAGGCTGTTGCTTAGCGCCAGGCCGCCGAGCAACAGCCAGCAGGCGGCTGTGTAGCGCCTTGCGGGAAGGCGGTAGGCGCCGTATGCTGCGGCCAAAAGCACCGCCGTGGGCCAGAGGTTGAGATTAAGATCCCACTGCCTGGCCAAAGTCAGGCCGAGCCAACCCCAAGCCAGGACCGCCACACCTGCGGCCAGTGCAGGCATCTGGCCGCGGCGCAACTGCTCGATCTCGGTCCGGTAGATAGCCTGGCCGACCGTGGTGTTTTCAGCCTCGAGCATGGTGCATCTCCTGATCCGAAAAATCACTCTGCTGGCCTCACGCAAAGGCGCAAAGGGCGCCGAGGGAAGTTGAGTGTTTCTGACCGCCTCTGCGTCTTGGCGTCTTTGCGTGAGCTATTCCTAAACAACTGTTCTGAGAATAGCTCCTGGCGCCTGGCGTTTGGTGGGTTTCATCTACCGCGGGGCAACAAAGAATTCCCATCGAGTTTCATCCTGACATCCAGGGTGTGCAGGCATCCCATTGCCGCAGACAGGCGTCCAATTCCTGGGCTGCCAGGGCTTGCCCTCCGCTGCCGGCCAGGTTGCGCACCTGATAGGGGTCCTGGGCCAGATCGAAGAAGTAGTGCGGCGCATCGGCCAGGCGATGCGTTCCCGGGATGAACGGCAGCCCGTAGAGGCGACGCGGGGTGCGGATGCCCACCCCGTTGCCGGTCTCGATGATGGCGGCATCCGCCGGCAGGCCGGCGCCGGTCGGGTCGAACCGCGCCGCCGATTGGCGCACGCCGGCCGCATCGCCGTCAATCCCACGCAAGGCAGGCGCCAGGCTGCGGCCGTGCATGTGCTCTGGCGGCCGGATGCCGCACAGGTCAAGCAGCGTCGGCGCCAGATCCACCAGCCCTGCAACCTGCCCTTGCACCACAGCCGGCCTCAGCCCGGCCGGCCAACGCACGATCAGCGGGATGCGCACCGATTCCTCGTGCAGGTCCCCCTTCTGGACGCGGTTGTGGCTGCCCAGATAGTCGCCGTGATCGGACGTGAAGAGGACGATCGTGTCGTGCGCCAGGCCGTTCGCGTCCAGCGCGGCCAGCATCCGCCCCACCGCGTCATCCACCCAGGTCGTCATGCCGTAGTATTCGGCGATCACACGCCGCAAGGTGAAATCCTCCGGCAGTTCCTCGGTGTAGGGCAGGTGGAAGTTGTAGTAGCGGAAGTCCCACCGGTACACCTTGAACCAGTGATCCTGATCGGGCAACCGCCGGTTCAGGTCAACATTGGGGCGGATGGGCATCTCCTCAGGCCGGTACATGCGCGTATACTTCTCCGGCGCGTCGCTCATGGGGCAGTGCGGCGGCGAGATGTTGTAGAAGAGCAAGAACGGCCGATCCGCCGCGGCCCGTTCGCGCAAGAACCGCTCCACGCGCTCGCACTCGAAGTCCACGCTGTAGCCGTCGGGCGTGAACTCTGGCCCGCCGTTCTCGGAGAAGGACTGGCCGGTGTGACAGTGGTTCATGCGCGGGATCAGGTAATAGTCGAAGCCGAGGTCGTGCGGCCATGTGTGGATGTGCCACTTGCCGATCGCCGCGGTGTGATAGCCCAGGACACGCACGATTTCGGGCAGCGTCGGGTCTTTCAGATGCGGCCGGCCGTGGTGCGGGTACTGCGGGAAATAGGTCCGCCCCTCGCCTTGCGGCGTGGCCACATTGCCGACGCCGCCCGTACACCAGCGGTTGTACTGGCCGCTCAGCGTCACCGAGCGCGCAGCCATGCACACCGGGAAAGTGGTCACCGCGGTCTCCCAGCGCGCCCCCTCGGCCGCCAGCCGGTCGAGAACGGGCGTGCGGATGACCGGGTTGCCATAGCACCCCACCTCGAACGCGCGCAACTGATCGCACATGCAGATGATGATATTGGGTTTGGTCATGATACCCCCTGGTTCTGAGAACGTATGGCGTAGTGCGTAGTCCGTATTCCGTAGTGCGTAGTGCGTAGTCCGTACTGCATAGTCCGTGGTCCTCAGAGCGAAGCGCGCAAACCGTAAGGCGCGGCACTGACGCGATACGCAATACGCAATACGCTGTACGCAATACGCAATACGCAATACACAACACGCAACACGCCGTGCGACCGAGGAGACCCCCATGCCCGAGAACCTATGGGTCTTGCGCGAACAGAAGAGGATCAGCGTCGCAGCCCTGGCGAACCGCGCCGGACTGCCGATCGGCGTGATCCTCGAATACGAGTCCGGGCAACGCAGCATCGAACCGCGCCATTTGGACCGTTTAGCGCGTGCCCTGTATGTCGAAGAGGCGCAAATCCGGCTGCAATCGGAACCGCGGCCGGGCGCCGCGCCGCTGGAGCGCCAATCGTCGCGGAACGCGTCGCAGCTAACAGCCGGCCGATCAGCCTTCATCGCGCCGAAGACGAAAGAGCGTCCCCTGCGATTCAGGTCTGAACCGCTCCCCCCTGGCCCAGCCCGCCCCAGCCAGATCGCCGCCCTGGACAATCTGTTGCAGCGTCTGGAGCGCAGCCGAATCACGCTGGAGAGTGAGCTTGGCAAGCCGGTGACGGAGTTGAACCGGGCTGAATTGGCTCAGCTATTGCGCAAGCTCCAGGCGCAAGTGCAGTCGAGCCGGTCGCCGGCTCGGCATCGCGCCTATCTGCCTGAATCGGTAGACGAATTCGAGACGAGCTATCTGACTGCCGCGCAAGAGGCTGGCGCGACGCTATACTTCACGCTCTTCGATGGTTCGACGGCCGAAGGTCAGATCGTCGGCTTCGGTCCCTTCAGCATCACCGTGCGCCAAACAGATGGCTCGGAACTGACGCTGAACAAGCTGGCGCTCGTCAGCTATCGCACTGCGGCCCAACCCGCCGCCGGCCAAGCGCGGCAGACGCCCGGCCACGAATCGGAGCCGCCGCGATGAGCCTGGGCGACACCCTCCGCTTGCTGCGCGCCAAACGCGGCGGCGTCACGCCGTTGGAGATCGAGGCCGCCACCGGCCTGAGCGCGCGCGTCTATCGTCAGATGGAACAGCGCTACCGGCCTGCTGGCGATGAAGAGGCGGTGCGCGTGCTGGCCGAATACTACGATGTGCCGGTCGCCGAGCTGCAGTGGCGACTGGAGTGGTCACGCAAAGACCTGAGCCGGGCGCTTGCGCGCGCGACGACCGTTGCCACACCGCTCACGCTGGAGCTGTGGAATGGTCAGACGGTGGTCGGCATGGTGCGCTGGTGGGATCTGGGCGCGATCGGGTTGGCGACCGCCGATGAGGAGCTGTTAGTCGTGCAGCGCCACGCGGTGCAACGCTGGCAGCCTCGCGCCGAAGAGTAGGGGCGAACCCCTGCGGTCGCCCCTGGCGGTCTCGCCCGCCTGGGCATCACAGGGCCTTGATGCGAGCTTCTAGCTCGCTCCGCATCGTTTCTGGAAACCGCCGAGCTCCGCCCTGGCCGTCCACCGAGATGTGCTTCGTGTCGCCGCTGACCAACAGCACGCCATCGGCCGCGCGGCGCACCTCATAGGCGAAGCTCATCCCGCGACTCAGAAGCGCGGTCAGACGCGTAGCCACGACCACCTCTTCGTCATAGCGCGCAGGGCGGTGATAGCGCGCGCGCACCTCGGCCACAGCCAGCGAGACTCCTTCCTTTTCCATCCGCGCATACGGATAACCGATCGCACGCGTGAACGCGCTGCGCCCCTCCTCGAACCATGTGAGGTACGCCGCATGGTGGACGACCCCCATCATGTCCGTCTCATGGAAGCGCACGCGAAAACGCGTCTCGACGATCAGATCGCCATCAGCAGTACGATAGGTGTGGGTTGAGGTCATGGGATTTTGGATTTCAGAGAGTCGTCGGCTACTCTACCATGAGCGGCGCTGGGAGGCAAGAACGCCAGGGTCAGGCGCAGACGATCGAAGGCGCTTTGCCAAAAACCCCTTTCCCGCGTAAAATGCACCCATGATGACCTGTACCCGGCGATACCCATTTTTGTCTCTATCTCTATCTCCATCTCTATCTCTATCTCTATCTCCATCTCCCCGACGACAAAGGAGTCCGTCTCATGAGCGAACGTAAGAAAGTCACGCTGCCGGTGCTCTTCGACAAGATGGCCAGGGGCATCCCCCTCACGATGATCACCTGCTATGACTACCCGATGGCTCACCTGGTGGAGCAGGCCGGCATTGACATCGTGCTGGTGGGCGACAGCCTGGGCATGACCATGCTCGGCTACGAGTCTACCCTGCCCGTGACGATGAGCGACATGCTGCGCCATGCCCAGGCGGTGCGCCGCGGCGCGCCGAACGGCTGGTTGATCGGCGACATGCCGTACATGAGCTACCAACCCTCTGATGAGCTGGCGGTGCTCAACGCGGGCCGCTTCATGGCCGAAGCTGCCTGCGACGGCATCAAACTGGAAGGCGGTCAGGAAGTCGTCAGCCGCGTCAAGGCGATCGTGGCCGCCGGCATCCCGGTCATGGGGCACCTGGGCCTGACGCCGCAAAGCGTCTCCAGTCTGGGCGGCTTCCGCCTGCAGGGCAAGAGCGGCCGGCAGGCCAAGAAGATCGTGGATGATGCGACCGCGCTGGAAGAAGCCGGCGCGATGTCCATCCTGCTGGAGCTGGTTCCCGATCAGGTGTGCGGTCTCATCACCGAACGGGCGAAGATCCCCATCATCAGCCTGGGCAGCGGGCCGCACGCGCACGGCCAATTGCTGATCTTCCACGACATGTTCGGCCTCTACCCGCGCTTCACCCCGAAAATGGCGCGCAAGTTCGGCGACGCGGGCAAGGTCATCGGCGACGGCTTGAAGCAATATGTGGCCGAGGTCACCAGCCGCGCCTTCCCCGAGCCTGAACGCTACTTTGGGATGAAGGAAGAGGAGTTCGCGGAGCTGCGCCGGCTGGTGGACGGGTAGATTGGTGATTGGTAGATTGGTAGTTGGTAAGTATCTTCTCAATAAGTGGAGGCGACGGGGGTCACAGACCCCCTGAGAGCAGGCTCATAGGCGGTCTGCGACCGCCGTTCCCCGGATTATTGAGAGGATACGTTGGTAAATTGGTAGTTGGTAGATTGGTGGAGGAGGATTGCATATGGCACAGCGAGATGAGCTGCGCAAACTGCTGAAGATACCAACGGGCCGGCTCGATGCGATCAACGCGCTGCTGCTCGACCCGAACATGCGCGTCGTGAACGATCTGTTGGACGTCATCGCCAAATACGGCAGACCGGAAGAGATCAACCGCAAGGCCGCTGAAGCGCGCGATCTGGACAACCTGTTCTTCCGCCTGGCCGAACACAATTGCCAATATCTGGACGACGTCGAGTGGCTCATCAAGCAACGAGACGCGGGCGCGTTCATCACCGAGGCCGCGTATCGCCGCAAGACGCTTGGGCCGCAGGCTGCCACGATGGCGTTCAAGGACGATTTCGCCGTCACCCTCGAGATCAGCGCGTTGCAGTACTTCCCATGGCTGATCGCCGAGGCCCGGCAGTGCATTGCCCAGGGCGAGTTGATGCCGGGCCGCTACATCCGCGTGCGCAACATGGCCGAATCGGAGGCGGACTGCGGCGACCTGCTGGCGGTCATCGCGGCAATGCAGGTGATGGGCGCGTCCTATGTCGAGACGCTGGACACGAGGGGCACTGACGGCTCGAACATCCACCTGGGCGGCCCGGATACTATCGCCGGCTACTTCGGCGGCGTGGGTCAACCCAACGACCATGTCCTCAAGTGGGTAGATGAGTTTCTCTACTACTATACGCGCTACGGTGTGCGCCAGGTCTTGAACATCAACCCTGGCACGGTGCTGGCCGGCTATCTGCTCCACAAGCTCGGCATCCACAACGAGTTCAAAATCTCGGTGTTCATGGGCAACGACAACCCCTACGCGGCCCTGTGGACGCTGATCGCCGCCAAGCTCTTCTCTCGCGATGATGGTTCCTCTCCCCTCATCGGATTCAACCTGAGCAATTCGGTCAACAATGAGACGATCGAAATCACCGCGGAGGTGCGGCGGGCGCTCGGTTTCGAGGATCTGGTGCGCATCGAGCATCACATCACCGAGACGTGGAAGAACGTTGTCATCCAACCGTATCTCCGTCGCGCCGAGCTGATCCCCCTGGCCGGTCACGTGGCCAATATCTCGGCCAAACACGAGGGGGGCGATCCCGAAGTAGATTCCACGCGCAGCCACCCCTCCGATGTCATGGACTACTTCCGCAAGAAAGAGGAGGTGGAGTCCGCGGGCGATATGCCGCACCTGCTGCGCAACTACCTGGACAAGCACGCTGCGGTGAATCACACCGCACAGGCGCTGACTGAGCATGGGCTTTCGTTCATCGCGGCGCCCAAGCTGCATCACCGAACCTGAAACGATGGCCGGAGCAGGAAAGTACACTGCATGTGGGCGAGCGGCGAGAGGAGTGAGTGTCATGACCCGCATCACACACGTCGTCAAGCGCACGGGCGCGGTGGTCCCCTTCACCAAGGATCGGATCGCCAACGCCATCTACCGGGCGGCCGTGGCCGTGGGCGGTCGTGATCGCGCCATCGCCGAGCGGCTGGCCGACCAGGTGGTGGCAGCCCTGGAGACGATCACTCCTCTCGACCACATCCCGACCGTCGAGGAGATCCAGGACGTCGTCGAAAAGACGCTGATCGAGAATGGCCACGCGCGAACCGCCAAAGCCTACATCCTCTACCGCGACGCGCGCGCTCGCAGCCGTCGAGCGCGCGCCGAACGTTTGGCGCAGCCCTCGAACACTATCCCCTGGCGCAAGCTGTGGGAGGTATTGGACTGGGCGGTAGAACATGACCTCCACACGATCGAGCGGCTGAATGGCCGCATTGCACGCGGCGAGTTCTCCGAGATCGTGCGCGAGACCGACCATGCGTACAACGATGACATCACGACCGCCGCAGAGAGGATCGGCGAGCGCCAGGAACGGCTGCGGCTGGTCATCATCGCTGGCCCATCCTCTTCAGGCAAGACCACGACGACGACCAAGCTCGCCCACCTGCTGACCCGGATGGGACTGCGGTTGGTTCCCTTGACCGTGGACCACTACTTCTTTGATCTGGAGCTGCACCCGCGTGACGAACACGGCGACTACGACTTCGAGACGCCGCAGGCGCTCGACCTGGCGCTGATCAATGAGCACTTGGTGCGCCTGATCGCGGGCGCGGAGGTCAAGATTCCGTTCTATGACTTCAAGACCGGCAAACGCCACTTCGACCGCACTCCGCTGCGCATCGGCCCGCGCGACCTCATTCTGATTGACAGTCTCCACGGCCTCTTCCCGGCGATGACAGCCGGCATCGAGGACGAGCGCAAATTCAAGCTTTACATCGAGCCGCTGTTGCAGATGAAGGGGCCAGACGGGGAGTATGTGCGGTGGACCGATCTGCGCTTGATGCGCCGCATGGAGCGCGACGCATCACATCGCGCCTACGACCGGCAACAGACGTTAGAGCATTGGCACTACGTTCGCGCCAGCGAGACGCGCAACATCATCCCTTACGTCAACAAGACCGACTACATCGTCAACAGCGGTCTGCCGTATGAGTTGCCCGTGATGCGCGCCCGGCTGCTGCCTTACTTCGAGCAGTGGGCAGAATTGTATCGCGATGATCCCCTGCGCGGCGACGCGGCCATGCGCGCGCAACGCGTCCACCGTCTCCTCAGCGCGGTCACGCCGGTGACAGACGAGACGCCGATCCCTCCCGATTCCCTGTTGCGAGAGTTCATCGGGGGCAGTTGCTACGCGTATTGAGAGCGGGAGTTGTAAGGAGAGCCACGCGCCAGGCGCTCTGTGGGCGTCTGGCGCGTCCATTCTTACCACGCGTAGGCTTCGGGCGCTTGACCGCCCGGCCCGGGCCAGATCTCGTCGAGCTTCTTGAGCGCCTCGCCCGATAGCGCGATCTCCAACGCGGTCAGGCTGCCGTCGAGCTGCCCGAGCGTGCGCGGGCCGATGATCGGCGCGGTCACGACCGGGTTATGCAGCAGCCAGGCCAGCGCCACATCGGCCGGGCTCTCGCCCAGATCGGCGCAGAAGGACTCATAGGCTTCCAGCTTCGACCGATTCTTCTCGATGTTTTTCTGGATGTGCTCGGCCGCGCGGCGCGCCTCGGCCGCCTTGTCGCCCGCGCCGGCCAACATGCCGCCGGCCAGAGGGCTCCACGGAATCAAGCCCAGGCCGTAGGCGCGGCACGCCGGGATCACCTCCAGCTCGATCATGCGCGCGCTCAGGTTATAGAGGCTCTGCTCGGAAACCAGCCCCATGAAGCGCCGGGCTGCGGCCTGCTCTTGCGCCTGGGCGATGTTCCACCCCGCGAAGTTGCTGCTGCCCGCGTAGAGCACCTTCCCCTGTTGCACCAATTGCTCCATCGCCTGCCAGATCTCCTCCCACGGCGTCTCGCGGTCAATGTGGTGCATCTGATAGAGATCAATGTGATCGGTCTGCAAGCGGCGCAGGCTCGCCTCGCACGCGCGGCGGATGTGATAGGCCGAAAGCTTGGACTCGTTGGGGCTATCGCCCATAGAGCCGTAGACCTTCGTGGCCAACACGATCTTCTCTCGCCGGCCGCCCCCCTGCGCCAACCATCGGCCGATGATCTGCTCGGTGATCCCTTCCCCGCGCTTGCCGCCGTAGACGTTGGCGGTATCGAAGAAGTTGACGCCGAGTTGCAGCGCCCGATCCATGATCGCGAAGCTGTCCGCCTCGCTGGTGCGCGGGCCAAAGTTCATCGTGCCCAGGCAAAGCCGGCTGACCTTCAGACCGGTCCGTCCAAGATGGGTGTATTGCATTGTCATCCCTCCTCAAGAGAAAAAAACCAGGCGCCTATTGCGCCGACAGTGACACTCTAACCCGTGGCCAAGGCAGTGTCAAGTAGTCTGGTTTACCGATTTTGTGGTACAATAGCAGCGCATCTCCCGATTGCTCACTTGACCAGGAATCTGAACATGGCGACCAATATGATAACGATTGCGCCGGACGGCAGTCGCTTCCGCGACCCACGCGGCCTGCTGTTCTTTCCCGTCATCGTGAACTACGTCGGCCACAGCGACCGCGCCTGGGAGCAGTTCCAGCCCGGCAAATTCGATCCGGCGCTCATCGAGGCTGACTGGCGGCGGGCGAAGCAGGCCGGCGCGAATGTCATCCGCACCTTTGTGGACGACCCACTGCAGAATGAGTTTCCCTACGGCGATTTCAGCAAGCTGGACGCGCTGCTCGCCGCAGCCCAGCGCGCCGGCGTCTATCTGTTGCTGGCGCTCGCCGACTACAACGTCAGCTATCTGCGCACGCTTGCAGCCCACGTGGCGCTCATCGCGGTGCGCTACGCCGGCCGGCCGGCCATCCTGGGCTACGATCTCAAGAACGAGCCGCGCTTCAAGGACATCGTGCTGCTGCACTATCCGCAACCCAGCCCCCTGTTCGATCCAGCCTTGAGCCAGACCTATCCGCCGACGCGCAGCCGCGGCGAGGCTCTCGCTTGGGCCCGGCAGGTGGACAAGGTTCCAGAGTGGCTGACCGATGACCAGGCGGTGTGTTACGCCAACGCGCGCGAGATGTTACAAGGCTGCACCGACGCCATCACCGCCTGGATCAAGACGCGGAACTATCGGGGCAGCGCGGTCGAATTCATCCGCGCGCCAGAGTCGGCGCGGTGGCAGCCGTTTCTGAGGGCGCTCGACGCCACCCTGCAGGCCTGGCTGGCGCCCCAACTGGCGGCCGTGCAGGCCGCAGACCCCGGCCGGCCTGTAACCGTGGCCTGGAGCGATCCACTCTTGGCCGGACTGCCCGCCAACGGCCAGCTCGATTTTCTTTCGATCAACCGCTATACCCGCGGGGTCAACACGCCGGGCCGGCTGGAGTATGAGTTGAGCATTGCGGCCGGCCTGCGCGCCGCGTTCCCACGCAAGGCGGTCGTGTTGACCGAGCTGGGTTTCAGCACGTTCGAGACTTCGCCGGCCCAGGCCGGCATCGCGGAGGCCGCGGCTTGGCTGCGGGCCTTCGCGATGGGGTTGGCTGGCGTGGGCAAGTGGATGCTGTGGGACTTGCCGCCGGGACCGAATGACTACGAGCGCAACCTGGGGCTGTTCGACCCGAACGGCAATCCCAAGCCGAACGCTCTGGCGCTCGCCGCGGTGAGCGAGTTCGTGGCTCCCACACGCGGCCCACGCGGGGAAGCGGTGTTGAGCGCCGATGCGACCGGCGGCATCGCATACCGCTACCTCACGGACGATGCCTGTGGCGCCGGCGGACAGGGGCAGGCCGGCGACGCTGCGGCGCGCTGGACGGGCGCGGGCTGGGGACAACTGCTCGTCAACTGCGCGCTACCGGGCGCCATCCGGGTGCACACGACCGCGGCCGGCCAGGTGTCGCTGGACCTGGGCCGCTTGATCGGACTGCAAAACCCCCGACGCTACACGCTGACAGCGGCCGCTGCGCCGGTCAGCCACACGCTCGTGGGATCGGTCTTGACGTTCCCTGCGATGCCAGGCCAACCCACGGTCTTCCGGCTGCCGCTCGAAGCGGTGGACGCGAAGATCGTCATTCTGTGGCCGCACGGCAATGCGCCGGTGTCCGAGGCCAAACTGGCCAACCTGACCGCGTACCTGACCTATCCCGACAGCCGGATGTGCGTGCCGTGCGATTTCGCGGCCGAGACGATGTTGTGGCGCGCGTTGAACAACGAGCCGGCCGCTCCGATCGCACGCGGGGTGCGCCGACTGGCAGAGATCGGCGGACGCCGCGTGCCGGTCTGGGACTTCAACGACGTGGACGTCAGCGCGGCCCGCGACACCAAGAACAAGCTCTATTTCTCGGTGCGCGTGGCGGGCATCCCCTATCGCGCCAACGTGTGGGTGCATGGCGTGGATGCGCGCACCTTCTTGCCGCAGCAGGTGCAGCCCCAGGGCTATGTCGTCGGCAAACTCGCTAACCCACCAGCCGAGCTGGATGCCCGCATCCAAATCCTCTGGCCGCACGGCGGCGCGGCTGTGGCCGACGCGCGCCTGGCCAACATCACCGTTGACCTGTTCCAACCCGGCACGCGGCTGCAGATCGTGCCAGAGCCGCGACCCGTCGCCGCCGATCCTGCCCCCACCCTGGCGACCTGGCAGCCTCGCCTTTGGCTCGTGCGCAGCGTGAACAACGGCGTGGGCCAGCGGGTCGCAGGCGGCGACCTGCGCCGCGATGGCGCGGCCGCGCATTGGGACTTCAACGACATAGACGTCAGCCCCGGCCGCGATCCCCAGAGCAAGCTCCACTTCTGGGTAGAAGCGGATGATCTGCGCGTCTGTTCTAACTTCTGGACGCACGGCCTGGACGCGCGCACCTATCTGCCGCACCCTGACGTACTGGTGGGTGACTGTGTGTAGTTACCCGCTATGGGAGCAGGATTGGCTGGCGTGGGAGTACTGGCCAGAGGAGCTATGCCGGTGGACAGAGAAGCTGAACGCCATTGCGAACGCATAAGGAGACATCATGACCCGCATCGTCGCTGACACCACCTGCGGCCTCGCGCCGGCGATGGCCCAGGGCCTGGGGATTCCACTCATCCCGCAGATCATCTACTTCGGCGAGGAATCGTTCCGCGAGGGCGTGGAGATAGACCATGCCGGTTTCATGGCGCGGCTGCTGGCCGGCGGCGCAGCGCCGAAGACGGCTGCGCCGATGCCCGGCGATTTCATGGCCGTCTTCGAGGAGTTCACGCAGGCTGGATTCGAGCACTGGCCGGCGATCGGCATCCCCTACAACTACCCGTACTACGGCGGGCTGATCGAGGCGTGCGGCTACGCGCGGCAGCGCGATTTCTTGTCAGCCTATCTGTCGGGCAAGGGGTCTTTGCCAGAACCGATCGCGAACATCGCCGAGAAGATGAAGACGCGGCGGGGGTTCAGCATCAAGACCTTTGCGACCAAGCGCGAGTTGCGGGCGTGGGTGGGGCGCATCGTCCAAACCTACAACGACACCTTCACGGCCAACTGGGAGTTCAACCCCATCACCGAGCGTGAAGGCCAGGTGATCGGCGAGCGGCTGCTCGCCATCGCCGACCCCAGGCTGATCAAACTGGTGATGAAGGGCGATGACATCGCCGGCTTCCTGTTCGGCTTCCCGGACATCTCGGAGGGGATCGTGCGGGCCAGGGGGCGGCTGCTGCCGCTGGGCTGGTTCTGGATTCTGCGCGAATTCAAGCGGACCAAATGGATCAACCTGAACGGCGCGGGCATCCTGGCGCCCTATCGCGGGTTGGGGGTGAATGCGATCATGTACGCCGAGATGGCCAGGACGATCCAGGAAGGCGGCTTTGAACACGCCGACCTGGTCCAGATGGAGCAAAGCGTCTTGACGCTCGACGACACGCGTGCGGCCGGCGGCAAGGTGTATAAGGCTCATCGCATCTACGAAAAAGCCCTGGACTAGTGGACGCCTGCCTCCTACCGAGGCGCCTCCACGATCGGCAACGCGATCGTGAAGCTGGCGCCCTGGCCAGGTGTGCTCGCCACGCTGATCTGGCCGCCGTGGATCGTGACCAGTGAGCGCACCAGATTGAGGCTTAGCCCGACGCCCTGCTGCTCCTGTTGGGCGCGGTTGATCTGGCTAAGACGCTGAAAAGCCGCCTCGATCTCAGCCGGAGTCATGCCGGGCCCTTGGTCGGTGATAGTCACCAGGGCCTGGCCATCATGACGCGCCAGGCGAACCGTCACCAGGCCGCCCTTGGGCGAAAAGTTCACCGCGTTGTCCAGCACCCGACCAAAGATCTGTAGCAACTGCGCTTCGTGCCCCTCAACGCAAAGCGGTTTATCTAGCCCCACCGCTTCCAACGAGACGCCGCGCTCTGCCCGCTGCGCTGCAGACCGATTGATGACGATCTCCAGGATCGTGCGCAGGCCGTGAGGCGCCGCCCAGGTGTCGAATAGCTGTTGGGCGCGACCGCTGTCAATCTGCAAGGCCAGCAGCATGGATTCCACGATATAGGACAGATCGTCGGTGCTGTGGGCGAGCAGATCGAGGTACTCGGCGATCTGGATCTTGTTCAGCTTGCCCAGGCTGGACCGCATGCTCTCCGTCAACATGCGGATCACCGACAACGGCGTATTCAGCTCGTGGGTGATCATGAAGAGCAGTTGGGCCTTAAAAGACTCCATCTCGGAAACGGTGTAGGTAGCCAGCTCCTGCGCACGACGCAGCAAGCCTGTGATCACCGCGAGCAACTCCTCCTTGTCGAACGGCTTCGTGAGGTACGCCTCAGCGCCCAACTCACTGCTCGATAGCCGTGTGTGACTGTCGGCGAGCGCGGTCAGGAATACGAAGGGAATGTGGCACCACCGCCGATCTCCGCGCACGTACTGGAAAACCTGAAATCCGTCCATGCCAGGCATCAAGATGTCGCACAGGATCAAATCGGGGCGGCGCTTTTCCAACACGCGCACCGCGGCGCTGCCGCCATCTGCGGTGATCGTTTCATAGCCCTTATGCTTCAACATGAGCGAGACGATGTGCCGGATGTCCTCGCTGTCATCCACGATCAAAATCAGTGGGGCCATGTGCAGGTCGCTCCTCCATTGTCCACCTACAAGAATCACCTACACTATAATGCCAGAACAGCCCGTAATCCATAGGATAAAATGCCCAACCGCGCTAATCCGCGTTCTGCTGCGCCCACTCATCGCGCCGCGCCAGCGCGTCGAGGGCCGCGGCCTGCGCCGCGAGTTGCTTGCTCGAGCCCTCGCCAATGCCGCATACTGCGTCGCGGATGAAAACGTGCACGGTGAAGGTCTTGGCGTGATCCGGCCCGGCCGCGGCCACGGTTCGGTAGCGCGGGGTCACGCCCAGGCTGCCCTGCGCCAGCTCTTGCAGCCGGCTCTTGGGGTCTTTGTCGGCCACGTCGAGCTGGGCGGCCGCCAGCTCGCGCTCGACCAGCGGCGCGATGAATTGACCCACGGCCTCCAACCCCTGGTCGAGATAGAGCGCGCCAATGAGCGCCTCGAACGCCGCACACAATGTCGCAGCGCGCGCGCGGCCGCCGGTCTCCACTTCGCCGTGGCCCATGAACATCGCCTGGCCCACACCCAGGCGCTGCGCAAACCGGGCCAACGTCTCGCGTCGCACGAGTGCGGCGCGCAGATTGGTCAGCTTCCCTTCCGGCGCCGCGGGAAAGCGCAGGAAGAGATGCTCTGCCAACAGGAAATCCAACACCGCGTCGCCCAGATATTCCAGGCGTTCGTTGTCTTCCCAGTCCAGATCAGGGTGCTCGTTCAAGTACGAGCGATGCGTCAAGGCGACGCGCAACAGGCTCCAATCCTGGAAGATCAGGCCATTGCGCGCCGCGAATGCGGCCACGGTATCGGACGGGTCCACCATCGCTGCTCCACACGGTGTTTGCCATCGGGTTCACTCCAGTATAGCATAGGGCAGCGGCTTTGTCATTCGGCAAGGGGTCGTGTATAATGAAGCCATCATGTTTCAAGTTGGCGCTGACGTGCGATGCACTGACCGTGCATCGCACGTCAGCCTGTTAAGGAGAATCCGGTGTTTGGACTACTGCGCAGGACGCCCGAAGAGCGGGCCCAGGATGACGCCAAGATCCAGGCTAGCCTGGCCAAGACGCGGCAAAGTTTTCTTGGCCGCATCAGCGCCATCTTCCAGGCCAATGAGGTCACCGATGATACGTGGGATGAACTAGAAGAGCTGTTGATCCAGGCGGATTTGGGCGTCAACACGGCGCTGAAGGTGGTCGAGCGCCTCAAGCAGTGCGTCAAGAAGGACAACCTCAAGCGCCTGACCGATGTGCGCGGGGCTCTGAAACAAGAGCTGGAGCAGACCCTGGCGCACCCGACGCCGACATCTGTGGACGATGCGCGCCTGCTCACGGTGGTCTTGATCGTGGGCGTCAACGGTTCGGGCAAGACGACGACCATCGCCAAGCTGGCGCAGTATTACAAGCGCCGCGGCCGGAAGGTCGTCCTGGCGGCGGCCGATACCTTTCGGGCGGCGGCCATTGATCAGCTCAAAATCTGGGGCGAGCGGGTGGGCGTAGATGTGATCGCGCAGGCGCCGGGCGCCGATCCGGGCGCGGTGGTCTACGATGCGATTCGCGCCTGCCAGGAAAGCCGGCGCGCAGATCTGCTGATCATTGACACGGCCGGCCGGCTGCACACCAAGTACAACCTGATGAAAGAGCTGGAAAAGGTGCGCGGGGTTTGCGCGCGCCAGGTTCACAACGCGCCTCACGAGGTGCTGTTGGTGCTGGATGCCACCACCGGTCAGAACGCCATCAGTCAGGCCAAACACTTCAAGGACTCGGTGCAGGTGACCGGTCTGGTGATGACCAAGCTCGACAGCACCGCCAAAGGCGGCATTGTTTTCGCCATCGAGCAAGAATTGGGCATCCCGGTGCGCTTCGTCGGCACCGGCGAGAAGCCGGATGACTTCGCTGAGTTCGATGCCCGCGCATTTGTAAGAGGGATTCTGGGATGAAGGAGACTAACCATGCACGAAACGATGAACGCGCTGGAAACGCTGTCTGACCAAGTCATTGCCATGCGGAGGCGTCTTTGACCTAGAGGGCAAGAAGGCTGAGATCGCGCGGTTCGAAGAGGAGTCGGCCAGGCCAGAGATTTGGAACGATCCCCAGGCCGCCAAGAAGGTCCTGCAGCAGCTCGCCAACTTGCGCGAGCAGGTGAGCACCTGGGATAGGCTGTCGCAGGATGTGACTGATGCCCGCGAGCTTTTGGAGATGGCGCTTGAGTTGGATGACGAAGCCATCGTCGCGGAGCTCACGACAGAGGCCGCGGCGCTGGAGAAGCGTTACGCCGAGCTGGAGTTCCAACTGGCGCTCAGCGGCCGCTATGATCGCAGCGGCGCCATCCTTTCCATCCACGCGGGGGTGGGCGGCACCGAAGCCCAAGACTGGGCCCAGATGCTGTTGCGCATGTATCTGCGGTGGGCCGAGCGCCACGGCTACAGCATCGAGATCACCAACCAACTGGACGGCGAAGAAGCCGGCATCAAGACGGTCACGGTCGAGGTCGAGGGGCTGTGGGTCTACGGCTATCTGAAGGCCGAACGTGGGGTGCATCGCTTGGTGCGCATCAGCCCCTTCGACGCTTCGGCGCGGCGGCACACATCGTTTGCGCTGGTCGAGGCGTTGCCGATGCTCGACGAAGACATCGAGATCGAAATCCGGCCCGAAGACATCAAGATGGACGTCTTCCGGGCCGGCAGCGCGGGCGGCCAGCACATGCAAAAGAACTCCACCGCGGTGCGCCTGACGCACATCCCGACCGGTGTCATCGCAACGTGCCAGAACGAGCGCAGCCAGCTTCAGAACCGCGAGTCTGCCATGAAGGTCTTGCGCGGCAAGCTCTTCGACATCGAGCTGCAGAAGCGCGAGGAAGAGCAGGCGCGGCTCAAAGGCAAGCACGTGGAGGCCGGTTGGGGCAACCAGATCCGCTCCTATGTCCTGCAACCGTATCAGATGGTCAAAGACCTGCGCACCGATGTGGAGACGGGCAATCCGACCGCGGTGCTGAACGGCGAGATTGACGACTTCATCGCGGCGTGGTTGAAGGAGCAAGTCGGTTCCGGAGGTTGATAGGTCCCAGGGTGAAATGCTGCAGCGGTGTGATTTCGCCCAGCGCCAGGGGAGCAATATGGGAGCGAATAACGAACAACTTGCCGAAGCGACAAATGCGGCCCCCTTGTATTTGCGAAATGGCCGAAACGTGCTATAATTCAACCAGTAAAGTCACGGCCAGCCAAATACACGGGGCTCTTGGTAGGATTCGCAGCCAACTGCGTGGTAACTTGGACTCACGGTACGAAGGCTGGGTGACGTCGCCGTGCTGTAAAGCACTAGTATTCTGGAGGATACCGTGAGTCGTTATTCAGATCGGAACTTGGTTTGCCGCGACTGCGGCAAGCAGTTCACATTCACCGCGGGCGAGCAGGAATTCTACGCTTCCCGCGAGTACAGCGAACCAACCCGCTGCACCGATTGCCGCGCGGCGCGCAAGTCATCGCGCGACAGCGGCGGCTTTGGCGGCGGCCGCAGCTATGGCGGCGGGGGCGGCGGAGGCGGAGGCTCGCGCGGCGGCTATGGCCGCGGCGGCGAATCCCGCGGCGGCACGCGTCCGATGTACAGCGTCATCTGCGCTGAGTGCGGCAAGGACACCGAGGTCCCGTTCGAGCCGCGTTCGGGTCGGCCGGTGTATTGCCGCGATTGCTTCGACAGGCGCGGCGGCGGCGGCGGCCGGCGGTAGAACTCCGCAGCTCAAGCGCTCAAGCTTCTGACAGGTTGCTCTCGCCGAAGCGGCGGCAGCCTGTCGGGGCCAGAAAATGGTGCAACGGGCGCGGTTGCCGCCTCGACAGTGGCTGGCAACCGCGCTCATCTGTTGTTTGGCGGCAGCCATTCAACGCTCAGCTCTGTCAGCCGCACAGAGAAGCGCGCACAGGCGCGCCGAAGGCGTCCATGACGCTCCCGCAGACGATCTCCACTGCATCCCCGATAGGGGCCAGCATCACTCGGACCCGGCCGCTGGCTGCGCGCTGCGGAGTCCAGGCACGCGTCTGGCGTCCCGTCAGCCGCTCGTGGCCGCCCCCTCAAGGGCAATGGACCTACGCCGACTGGTTGCGACTGCCCGATGACGCTTGGCGATACGAGATCATCAAGGGAGTGCTGTACATGGTCCCTGGCCCTTCTACCGCGCATCAAACCGTCTGCCTGAACCTGACTCTCGCCATCTCGTCTTTTGTCCGCCTGTGCTCAGCAGGCAGGGTCTTCTTTGCCCCGACTGACGTTTTCCTGCCCGGTCAGCAGACGCCGGTGCAGCCCGACCTCCTGTTCATCGCCGACGCGCGAACCGACATCATCCACGAGCAGGGCATTGTGGGCGCGCCCGACCTGGTGGTAGAGATCGCCTCGCCGTCAACCCTCTGGAAGGATCTTCGGATCAAGCAGCCGCTCTACCAGGAAGCCGGTGTGCGCGAGTATTGGGTAGTAGACACAGTAGCGAAGACCGTTCAGGTGTTTCTGTTGCAGGAGGCTGCATACAGACTGACAGGTCAGTGGGGTGCAGGGCAGACCGTGGCATCGCAAGTCCTCAAGGGTTTCGAGATCGCGGTAGACGCCCTTTTCGCGGTGTGAGTCTCCGTGCGTTTCCTCAAGCGGCTCCAGCTCCACGGTTACAAGACCTTTGCATCCCGCACCGAATTCATCTTCGATGCGGGCATCACAGCGATCGTTGGGCCGAACGGCAGCGGCAAGTCCAATGTGGCAGACGCTCTGCGCTGGGTTCTAGGCGAGCAGAGCTATTTCAGCCTGCGCGGCAAACGCACCGAGGACATGATCTTTTCGGGCAGCGAGCAGCGGGCGCGCGTGGGCATGGCCTCGGTTAGCCTGGTCTTCGACAACGCCGCGGGCTGGCTGCCCATTGACTTCAGTGAGGTTGAAATCGGCCGCCGCGCCTATCGTTCGGGCGAAAACGAGTATTCCATCAACGGCAACCGGGTGCGGCTGCGCGATCTCGCGGAGTTGCTGGGCAGCTCTGGCCTCAGTGAGCGCACCTATACCGCCATCGGTCAGGGACTGATTGACCAGGCGCTCTCCCAGCGCCCCGAGGAGCGCCGCAAGCTTTTCGAGGAAGCTGCGGGCATCACCGTTCATCAGAGCAAACGCGAGCAAGCCGCCCAAAGGCTGGCCGAAGCCAGCACCAACCTCACCCGCGCGCGTGACATCATCAGCGAGCTTACCCCACGCCTGCGTTATCTCAAAGGACAGGCCCGTCGCGTGCAGGAGTATCAGCAGCTCAAGGCGGACCTGGACGCCCATTTGTGCACCTGGTACGGCTATAGGTGGCAACGAGTCCTGAGGGAGTTGGCGGCTGCCAAGGATCGCGTCGCGGTCTGCGCTCGCGCAGCCGCAGAACAGACCGACGCCCTGGGCGTCCTCTCGGGCCAATTGAGCGCCAGACAGGCCGAGCGGGCCGTCTTGCGCGAACAGCTTGGCGAGTGGCACAACGCCAGCAGCCAGTTGCACCGCCGGTCCGAGGTCATCCAGCGCGATCTGGCTGTGCGCTCCGAGCAGCATCGGCTGTGGGGCGAACAACGCGAGGAACTGGAGCGCGAGCTGATCTATCTGCGTGCGGCGCTCGAAGATGGGGCTGGCCGGCTGGCCGCGGCCGCGGCCGAACTCGCCGCAGCGCAGGCGGCGCATCAGGCGCACGCCGCCCGCGTGGCGACCGCGCAGAGCGAACTGGAGGCCCGCGAGGTCCAGCGACAGCAGCAGGCGCAGCGACTGACCCTGGCGCAAGATGCGGCGCTGGCCCTCAAGACGCAGTTGGCCGAGCGACGCTCGCGGCTGGCCCAACTGACCGAGCGGCGCAGCGAGCTGTTGCCCGCGCAAGCTGAGCAGCGACAGGCAGCGCAGACAGCCGCGGCTCAACTGGCCGAGCTGGAGGCGCAGATCGCCGCGCTCGCCGGCCAGACGAACACAGCCGAGGCCGAATTGGCCCGGCTGGATCGCGAGCGCCAGGCGCAGGCGCAGGCGTTGGCGCTGGCCCAAGAAGCCGAACGCGCCGCGGCCGAACAGTTGGCCGCGGCGCAACGGGGCCTGGCGCGCGTGGGTGATCAGCGCGACATGCTCAGCCGTCTGCGCGACGAGGGCGCCGGCATGGGCAGCGGGCCGCGCGCGGTCCTGGCCAGCCGCAAGCAACTTGCCGGCATCATCGGCGCGTTGGGCGATCTGGTGCAGGTCCCCTCGGAACTGGAGCGCGCCATCGAAGCGGCCCTGGGCGGCCGCCTGCAGGACATCGTCGTGCAGCGTTGGGAAGATGCAGAGGCGGCCGTGGCGTTCTTGAAACAGCGCCAGGCCGGCCGTGCGACCTTCTTGCCCCTCGACAGCTTGCGGCCCGGCCGGGCGGTGGATGCGCCGGCCGCCGCCGGCGTACTGGGCCTGGCCAGCGAGCTGGTGACATTCGACCCTGCCATCAGGCCCGCGGTCGAGTTGGCGCTGAACCACATTGTCGTGGTCCAGGATTTGCCTGTCGCGCGGCGTCTGTTGACCGCCAACGGTCGGGGTACCCTGGTGACGGTCGAGGGTGACATCGTGCGTCCCGGCGGCAGCGTCACCGGCGGCGCGGAGAGCCGGGCCCGCGATAGCGGCGTCCTGGCGCGCGCCCGCACGCTGCGCGACCTGCCAGCCCAGATCCAGGCCGCGGCCGCCGAAGTCGGCCAGCGACAGGCGCAAGTGGCGGAAGCGCGCGCCGCGCAAGAAGTGGCCCGGTCGGCCGGCGCCGCGCTGCGCAGCCAGCGCGACGAGCTGGCCAGCCGCCAGGCCCGATTGACCGCCGAGGGCAACCGGCTGCACTTGGCGGCCGATCGCGCGCGGCAGACGCGGGCCTGGCACGAGCGCCAACGCACGCAGCTCGAAAAGGAGGCGGCCGGGCTCGACAATCGCGAGAACGAGCTGAAGGCCGAGATCACGCGGCTCAACGAGCAGATCATGGCCGGCGAAGCAGCCGTGGATGCGGCCCGGCGACGCCTGACAGAGTTGGCCGCCGATGACCTGCTGGCAGAGCTCGCCCAATTGCGCGCCGAGGCCGCGGTCAGCGCCGGCCAACAGCAGAGCCAGCAGGCGCGTGTGAATGAGTTGACCGCGCTGCAGCAGCGCCGCGGCGCGGAGATCGCGGCCAAAGAGCACAAGCTCGACGCGCTCTGCCAACAGCAGGCCGAGGCCAGCCAAAACATCGGCGACCAGGCATTGGTCGCCCGCGAACTGGCTGGTGAGATCGGCCGCTATGCCAGCCTGATCGAGCCGGCCGAGGCGCGGCTGGCGCAGCTCGAACAGGAGCGCCGCGGCGTTGAAGAACACGCCCACGGCCTGCAAGAGGCGTTGCGCGGGGCTCAGATGCGCCAGAGCCAGGCCGACCTGGCCGCGCAGCGCGCAGAGGACGATGTCGCGCATCTGCGTGGCGAGATCGCAAAGGAACTGGGCCTGGTTGACTTGCAGAGTGAAGAGCTGGCCGACAGCCAGCCGCCGCTGCCGCTGAACGGCATGGTGATGCGCCTGCCGGCCGTGCCAGAACTGCCCGAAGGCCTGGAGCGCGACGTGCGCAATCTGCGCGCCCAAATCGGCCGGTTGGGGCCGGTCAACGTGGACGCCCTGGCCGAGTATCACGAAGTGGAGACGCGCTACAATTTTCTGACCGCACAGGCCGCCGACCTGGAAAAGGCAGTGAGCTCACTGCAGGAAGTGATTGCCGAGTTGAACCGCGTGATGGAGCGCGACTTTCAGTCTGCGTTTCGGGCCATCGCTGCGCAGTTCCAACGGGAGTTCCCGCTCCTGTTCGGCGGCGGCGCCGCGAAGCTGGTGCTGACCGATCCCGATGCGCCGGGCACGAGCGGCGTTGAGATCATCGCACGGCCGCCGGGCAAGCGCGAACAGGGGCTGGCGCTCCTTTCGGGCGGCGAGCGCGCGCTCACCGCCGCGGCCCTGATCTTCAGCATCCTCAAGGTGCGGCCCACCCCCTTCTGCATCCTGGATGAAGTAGACGCCGCGCTCGACGAGGCCAATATCAGCCGCTTTCGCGATGCGCTGAAGGCGCTGAGCGAGAAGACGCAATTCATCGTCATCACGCACAACCGCGGCACCATCGAAGCTGCCGATACCATCTACGGCGTGTCTATGGCCGCGGACAATACCTCGCAGGTGCTTTCTCTGAAGCTAGAGGGTCGCGAGGTCGCGCAGGCCAGGACCGTCAATCTGGACTGACGGCATGACGAGGCGGTGGATCCTGGCTTTGATAGCCGCCGGCATGGTGTTCTTCTGGGGCGCCAGTTTTCCGCTGACCAAGGCGGCTTTGCAGTGGCTGGGGCCAACGAGCATCGCCTTTCTGCGCTGGACGATCTCCGCAGTGATCTTGATCGGCTGGTTGGCGGTCTGTTCGGCGCGGGGCGTCGCGGCGCCCGGCCGCCGCGGACTGACCACCACAGTTGGGACAGCCGTTGCGCCCGTCTACCCCCTGGCAGGGCCGGCCGACAAGCTGGCTGAGCTGATGCGGTTGGTGCGACGGGATGGCTGGCTCCTGGCCTGGGTCGCGCTCACCGGCGTGACCCTCTTCTACTTCCTGGAAAACCTGGCGCTGCGCTACACCACCGCCATCAACGCCGGGGTGCTGTCCAACCTGACCAGCATCTTCATCGTGCTGGTCAGCATGATCTGGCTGCGCGAGCGGCTGGCGCTCATCGAGTGGGCCGCAATGGGCATCGCCTTCCTGGGCGCCACGTTGGTCAGCCAGGGCGCGGGGCACTTCTCCTGGTCGGGGCCGGGTTTGGTCGGCGACCTGATGATGGTTCTGGCATCGTTCTTCGGCGGCATCTACAGCGTCGGCGGCAAGCGACTGGTAGCTGATTACCCGGCCGATGTAGTGACGACCGGCGTGGCGACGTTGGGCGCGCTGTTCCTGGCGCCGCTGGCGCTGCTCGAGGGGCTGTCGCTGGTCATGCCGCTGAGCGCCTGGGGGGCGCTTCTCCTCCTCGGCGTGGGCGCAGGCGCGCTGGCAAATCTGTGGTGGTTACGGCTGCTCTCCCACACCTCGGCTGGCCGCGCGGGCGCGGTGCTTTTCCTGATCCCGATCGTCGCGACGGCGCTCGCCGTGGTGGGCCTGAGAGAGCCGCTCACACCGGTCATGGTGCTTGGCGGCCTCCTGGTGCTGGCGGGCGTGGCGGTGATGAGGCGTGGGGTTTGAGCAACTTGAGTCCCTGGAGCACCGGTCAAGTAATCCGTCACGGGCGACCGAGGTCGCTGCAACCCCTGCGAAGTCGCCCTGCGGCGACTGAATTCAGCCGACGAAGAGCCTGTCCTGAGCTTGTCGAAGGATCGGCTTTGCGCTGGTTGCAGCGGTTTCTAACCGCCCGATAGCGGAGAGCAACGTGACAGCCACGCGTGATCCCATCGAAGTCTATCGCGAGTCGCTGGCGAACATGCCGCTGGCAAATGAGTCCCAGCCGCCGACGATCCAGCGCGCGGAAGTGTGGCCCTATCCTGATCTGCGTCGGCTGTGGCTGCGCGTGGAGACGAGCAGCTTCGCTGCGTTTCCCAACCTGGAGTTCGCGGTCTTCGATCCAGATGACGAGCTTGTTTCGCACATGCTGATGATCGAAATCCGCCAGCCCTACCAATCGGTCACGCTGCACCTGCGCCAGCCGCCGGGCGCTGGCGGCCGCTACCGTCTCGAGATCGTGCTGAGCCGCGACGAGCGCGAGTTGGACACGCGGACCCTTGCCTTCGACCTGGCGTATCGCGATCCCGGACAGTAACGCAAGCTGGCAGCTTGCACCTCGCGCACACCGCAAGGGTATACCGCAAAAGTGTCGGCGATTATGTCACTGCGAGGCTGGCTTGCATCGCGGTCTCGTGGTATACTCCCGTCGTGCGGGATGCCCGCCACATGTTGCGCTGCGGCCAATACCTCTGACGGAGCCTGTCATTCATGTACATTGATCGCCGGTATCGCCCCAGGCGACGGCGCTCACCCTGGCCAATCATCATTCTGCTGCTGATCGTCGCGGGCGGAGTGTATCTGTTGGCCACGCGCACGCGGTTCTTCCAGAATCCTTTCAACCCTCTTCAACCAACGCCGACGCCGACGCGCTCGGCGCTGAGCTATCTGGCCGAAGCGGAGGACGCATACCAGGCCGGCCGGCTCGCCGCGGCTGCGCGCGCCTACACGCGGGCCAGCGAGCTTGATCCTACGAACGACGACATCCTGATCCGGCGGGCGTGGCTGCTGTGTCTGCTGGGTCATCCAGGCCAGGCCGTCGAGCTGGCGCAGCGCGCGGTTGCCATCAAAGCCAGCGCTGCCAATCTAACCATGCTCGCGATGGCCCAGGATTGGGATGGCCGCTACGATGAGGCCATCAGGACTGCGCTCAAAGCTGTGGAACAAGATCCCCTCTCGGCTGAGGCGCGTGCGATTCTGGCCGAAGTCTACGCCGATCGCAACAACTGGACGCGGGCCCTGGAAGAAGCGCAGGCAGCCGTCAGGCTCAACGCAAACAGCGCCATCGCCCAGCGCAATCTGGGCTATGTGCTGGAGCGCCAGGGCCGCTATGAATCCGCGATCGCAGCCTTCGACAGGGCCGCGCAGTTGGAACCCAGGCTCGGCTACATTTACATCAGCGCGGGCTACAGCTATCTGGCCCTGGGCGACTATCGGAACGCGCTCGCGCAGTTTCAGAAGGCAATGGAGGTCAATCCCGACAGCCCGGTCGGCTACGATGCCTTCGGCTATGGCAGCTCGCTGGCCGGAGACTCGGACCGGGCAGTTTCGTTGTTGCGCAAAGCGATTGACATAGACCCCACCTATGGCCTGGCGTATGCTCACCTGGGCCATGCGTACTACACCCAACTGAATTGGGAAGCCGTGATTGAGAACCTCAACCGCGCCGTCAGCCTGGGTGTCCGCAATGAGCAGTACTACTACGAGCTAGGCCTGGCCTACGCCTACCTCAAGGACTGCCAAAACGCAGTGGTCTGGCTGGAGAAGGCGCTGGAGCTCAATCCGAACTCCGGGCCGGCGTTGCAGGGCCTGAGATTGTGCTCCAAAGGGTGATGCAGCCGGACGTGCCAGGACTTCCCCGGAACCGTTATGCATCTTGAAGCGTCCACTGTTTTTGATGCGATTGTTCTGGCCCCTGGCACTGGAACACTGCGCCGGCCGCGCTGCTTTGGAGGGCGCGGCCCGGCTATGATATAATCGCGGTATCAACATCTTGGGCTACATGCAGCCCACCATTGAGGTAGACTTTTGATGCAGAGATATATCATTCTCGCGGCCGTGTTGGCCCTGACGCTGCTGGCTGGCGCCGGGTGCGCGCAACTGGGCCCGCAACCGACTTTCGTCCCTCCCACCAAGACGCCCAAACCAACCTTCACGCCCACCACCGCGGCCCTGCCGACTCAGACGGCGCTGCCGGCGCCCACGACTGCCGCGCCTACTGCTGCCCAGCCGCCGCCTCCGCCGACCGCGACCCTCGCGCCGACTGCCGCGCCCCCGACCGCCACAGCGACGCCGATTCCGGCGCCGAAGTTCACGGCGAACCAGAGCGTCAACGTGCGGCGCGGCCCTGGCACAAATTATGGGCTGATCGGCGAGATCACCCAGGGCCAGTCGCACGACATCACCGGCAAGAATGCGGCTGGCGACTGGCTGCAGTTCAATTTCCGGGGCCAGCCGGCCTGGGTCTTCGCTGCGCTGGTGGCGGTCAGCGGCGATGCGGGCAGGATTCAACTCGCGCAGAACATCCCTGCGCCGCCTCCGCCGCCGCCCACGGCCGCGCCTACGCCCGTTCCGCAACCGACGGCTCCGTCGGCGCCGCCAGCGCCACTAAACCGCTTCCAGCTGCTCAAGAACAGCCCTGGCGAACATTGCGATCCGAATTCAAGCATGACCTATTTCGACGGTTTTGTGCGTCATCGTGACAACAGTCTCTATAATCATGTGTGCGTTCATATCCGCTACTACGAACCGCGCGTGACCAAGTGCACCGGTTGTGATGGTGTCGGTGACGGTTTCTGGAGCTTCTCCCCCTTTGGTCGCGCAGCAGATCCCGGGACTTACGTCGAAATATTCGTGGTTGAGTGTCCCCCGAGTATTCCAGCTGGCGGTGTTACACAAAACACCCCAGGAGGATTCAGCGGTAGTAATCTGACGCCGCTTTCCGATAAGTGGACCAAAGTCATCAACGAAAGTGTTGAATGCCACGGCATCACCTTCGTGGGTGACTAAAGCCTGTCAGTCCGCTAGATGAAAGCATCATGAACATGATGAAGTGTGTTGTCCGGAGCGCAGTCGAAGGATACAGCGTCGGGAGCGGAAGGTCGCATCCTTCGACTCCGGCCTGCATACTTCGCAGGCCTCCGTTCAGGATGCTGGTGAGATGTGACATTCGATAGCGCAGCATCCTGAGAGGAATCCGGCGGGGTTTGCCGGATGGAGTCGAAGGATGCGGGCTTGCACAGGAGGACCCGATGCACTACGTCTATATCCTCGAGTGCTCGGATCACTCCTACTATGTAGGTTCGACTCCGGACATAGAACACCGATTGGCAGAGCATCAGGCAGGCGTGTTGGGTGGCTACACCAGCGCACGATTACCCGTAGAACTGGTCTGGTCAGCCGAGTTCCCAACAGAACACGACGCTTTCCTGACCGAACGCCAGATCAAGGGATGGTCGCGGGCCAAGAAGGAAGCACTGATCCGTGGCGACTGGAATGGGATCCACGAGATCGTGAAGCAGGAACGCCAGAGGCGCGAAGCCGAGAAACGGAGCTTGGCGAAAGAAAGCACCATAAACCGCCCGCGAGCATCCTGAGCGGGTCTACGAGTCAAAGCACTGAACGAATGGCCGCCAGTCGAAGGATGCGGCCACCTTTGCGAAGGGTCGCATCCTTCGACTGGCGACTCGCCGCAGCGAAGGCTGCGTCGTCGACCCGCTCAGGATGCTGGCCGCGCTCTCAGTTGGGAACAACACATCCTGAGCGGAGCGTCTTGTGCGAAGCGCAGCCGAAGGGCACAGCCACGTGGGTAGATGATCGCATCCTTCGACTGGCGACTCGCCGCAGCGAAGGCTGCGTCGTCGACCCGCTCAGGATGCTGGCGGGATGTTGGTAGGTTTCTACCGAGGGATGCTGGCTGAAATGTGCGATGAAGCAACACCGTAACCTTTGGTCGCTGCTCTGCCCCTGGTTGGGCAGCCTTCTCCTGACCGGCCTGGCTTTGATCGCCGCGTTTCTGGCGCGACCGCGCGTCCAGGCCATCCTCTTCGACCTGACTGGGGAGGAGCAGTTCCTCTCGCAGATCAAGGGGCTGAGCGATCTCGCCGCCGATCTGCTGCGGCCGCGGCTTCGCCTGGCGCCGACCGCGGCGTTGGTACACGCGGATGTGAACCCCTCTGGCGTCAACGTGTTCCTCAACGAGGAGGTCGAGCTGGCGAAGCGCGAGCTGACCGTGCGTCTGGCTGCGGAGGCTGGCTTCCACTGGCTGCGCCAGGAATTCCCCTGGCAAGACATCGAAATCCACGGCAAAGGGGACTTCGAAGACCGGCGCAACCCCCCGCCGAGATCGGCGTGGGAGAAATACGATCAGATCGTGGAACTGGCCGAGAAGTATGGCCTGGAGCTGATCGTGCGCATCAGCACGCCGCCGGCCTGGAGTCGCAGCCAGGGGGATGCCGTCGGAACCTTCGCGCCGCCCGACGACTATGCGGATTTCGGCGACTTCGTCCACGCGCTCATCAGCCGCTACCGCGGTCGCATCCGCTATTATCAGATTTGGAATGAGCCGAACATCTACCCGGAGTGGGGCGTCTATCCCATCAGCCCGGAGGAGTACACGGAGCTGCTGAAAGTAGCCGCAACGCGCGCTCGCGAGGCCGATCCAGAGGTGGTCATCATCTGCGGCGCGCTCGCGAGCACCATCGCGCTACAACCGGCTGCGCCGCCGCCGCACAACGCGCTCAACGACTTGATCTTCCTCCAGCGCATGTATGACGCCGGCGCCGCGCCCTACTTCGATATCGTCGCGATGCAGGGCTACGGCCTCTGGTCCGGTCCCAGCGATCGGCGGATGCACCCGCGCGTGATCAACTTCGGCCGGCCACAGTTCGTGCGCGATCTGATGGCGGCCAACGGCGACAGCCACAAACCGATCTGGATCAGCGAGATGGCATGGAACGCCGTGCCCGATGCGGTGGCTGACAAGCGTTTCGGCCAGGTCACCCTGGAGCAACAGGCGCGTTATGCCGTGCGGGCCTACGAACGCATTGCGGCCGAGTGGCCCTGGATCGGCGTGGCCAATGTCTGGTATTTCAAGCGCGCAACCGATGAATGGCTCACGCAGGGCAAGCCCGAAGCTTACTTCCGTCTGGCCGACCCAGACTTCACGACCCAACCAGTATATGAGAGCCTGAAACAGTACCTGCGCCGCGAGCCATAGGTTGTTCGCGGCGCATGAGAGGCGACTATGACCAAGAGCCGTCCTCCGCGCAGGACCTCGCCGCGCGACACGGCGTTGATCCTTCTGCTGTTGATTCTGATCATCGCCGTCGCGGCCGGCGTCCGCATCTATCGCCTCGATGCGCACAGCCTCTGGTCCGATGAGGGCAACAGCGCCGCGCTGGCCACTCGCTCGTTGATCCAGATCGCCGCCGATGCAGCCCACGACATCCATCCCCCGCTCTACTACTGGTTGCTGCACATCTGGACGCGCATCTTTGGCCTCAGCGAGGCCGCACTGCGCGGCCTGAGCGTCCTCCTCGGCGTGCTGCTGGTGCTGGTGATCGGCGGGCTGGGCCGCCGGTTCTATGGCACCAGCACAGGATTGGCCGCCGCGTTCATCGCAGCGGCGTCGCCGTTCCAGATCTACTATAGCCAGGAAGCGCGCATGTACATCCTGTTGGCCCTGCAAGCGACCAGCACGATGTATGCCTTCAAGGGGTTCCTCTATCGGGAGGATCGCAGCCTGCCCGCAGCAGGTCAGCCGCCAGGCAAGCCGTTGGCGCTCTTGCCGCCCTGGGGCATCGTGTTGATTCTGCTGTGGAGCGGCGGCCTCTACACCCACTATTTCTTTCCCCTGATGATCGGTCTGGCGACGCTGCTCTACGCGGGATGGCTCTGGGACACGCAGCGACGTGGGCAGGTGGGGCGACGCCTGGCGCGCTGGGGGCTGCTGCTCCTGGCGACCCTGGTTATCTTCGCGCCCTGGCTGCCGATCGCGTTGCGCCAGTTGTTGGTTTGGCCGGCCGGCCTGACCTCTGCGACCGGCAAGGACGCAGCCCTGATCGCTGTGGCGGTTCTCGGGTCGGGTCCGACCGCGGCCGGCGAAGTGGGCCAATGGTGGCACTGGGCGCTGATGGGCGTCGCTCTGGTGGGCGTGCTGCCATGGCGAGACGACAAACAACGTCCGTTCTGGCTGAGCTGGCTGATGCCGGTGCTTTGGGTTGTCGTTCCCTGCCTGATGATGGTAGCCCTCGGCCTGTTCCGAGAGGCGTATTTCAAGTTCCTGCTGATCGCAGCGCCAGGTTACGCTCTCTTGCTGGCGCGTGGGATACTGGGCCCTGCGCGCGGTCTGCGGCCAGTCCCGGCCCTACCGGCCGGCGTGGGCCGGCTGTGGACGACCGGCGCCCGGCTGAGCGGAGTCTTTGGCGCGCTGTGGGTGATCGTGACTTTGGGGCTGGTGGCCGCGCTGTTCGGCGGCGCATTGGGTCGCTACTATGGCGACCCGACGGTGGCCCGCGATGACTACCGGGGGATCGTCCAGTTCATCACGGCCACAGCGCAACCCGATGACGCCATTCTGCTTGACGCGCCGGGCCAGATCGAGGTGTTCCGCTACTACTACCACGGCAATATGCCGATCTACCCGCTGCCGCGCCAGCGGCCGCTTGACCCAGTCGCCACTATCCAGGAGTTGGACCAACTCCTGAAGCACCACAAGATCTATGCGCTCTATTGGGCCACGGACGAGGCGGATCCGGGCGAGCTGATCGAAGGGTGGATGAACGATCGGGGCTATAAGACGCTCGATCAATGGCGCGGCAACGTCCGGCTGGTCGTCTATGTGATGCCGGAGCGCCGGCCGCCTGATGAGGCTGCGGATGCGCTCAACCTGCGGCTGGGGCCGGACCTGTTGCTGCTGGGCTATCGGGGCTGGAACCTGACCCCGGCGGCTGGCGAGGTAACGCAGCTTCAGTTGCTGTGGCAGGCCGAGCGGCCGGTCGCGCAGCGGTACAAGGTATTCGTCCAGTTACTCGATGCGCGCGACCAGGTGATCGCGCAGCGCGATGCAGAGCCGGCCGGCGACAGCCGGCCCACCGATCGCTGGAAGCCGGGCGAAATCGTCGCAGACAACCACGGGCTGCTGATCCCCCCGGGCACGCCGCCGGGCATGTACCGGCGCATCGTCGGCCTATACGATGCTACTACCGGCGCGCGCCTGCGCCAGCTCAACGGACAGGACTTCGTCACGCTGCCGGCGCTTCGAGTCAGCCGCAGCGCCGCACAGCCGCCCCTGGATGCGCTCAATGTGCGCTACAAACAGCACTTCGACTTTGGCGGCATCGCCTTGCTGGGGTACGATCGCTACAAGCGAGGATTCGGCCACGCGCCCAATACGCCTATCTTCCCCGGCGATCTGCTGCACCTGACCCTTTATTGGCAGGCTAACGTCAAACCGCGAGCTGACTGGTGGTTCAGCGTGATCCTAAGCGACGCCAGCGGCCATACCGTGGCGAAGATGCAAGCGCCGCTCGTCAGCGACACCTATGCAACGACGCTATGGAACCGGGGGGAGATCGTGCGGGGCGAGCACGATCTCCTGATCCCCGCGGAGCTGCCTGCGGAGACGTACCGGCTCAGCGTGATCTTGCTGCCAGACACCGAGACGCCGGCCGGGACGGCGTACCTGGGCGCGGTGAAGGTGACGCGTCCCGGCCGGTGAGCGAGTGGCTTGCGCAGTCGGTCGTCATGCGCCGAGACCGCCGGCTGGCCGTCCCCTGCCGTAGAGCGTCGTCACGTCCGCGGCCTTTTCAAGCGTCTACAGGATAGTGCGTTTCGATCCGTCAATATTCGCGATGGCCGTTGCCCTTTTCCAGATCGGCTGCGAACTCCTCCAGACTGGCCGCTAGGATCGCATGCCGATGCAGCATCCACAGCCGTGTCAGGTCCTCGATGCAGTTCACTGCCTCCTGCACCACCAGCGGAGTCCGACCAAAGCGGATCTCCAGCGCCGCCAGCACTCCTCTGCGAGCAGACGCGATCTGGCCCTCCTGCCGGCCCTCCTGCCGGCCCTCCTGCCGGCCCTCCTGCCGGCCCTCCTGCCGGCCTTCCTGTCGGCCCTCTTCCAACCCTTGCTGCTTCCAGTCCCGGGTCCACTCAATCACACGTTCAGCCAACATACTCCTCACCTCCTGCAAATCCGCCACCTCCGGCACCTCCACGCCGTGCAGCCGCGCCGGCAGTAGAACCCGCTTCAGCCAGACCGTGAACGCCCGCCGCAACTCCATCTGCTCCGGCGCAGCCAGCCACTCGATCAAAGTCTCCACCACGCGCCTCACATCCTCCGGCTGGCGGCTATGCTCCAACCGGAAAAGCGCTGCCACCAAGTTGCGCATCACCGGCAAGGCCTCCGTCAATTGGGCGCCTTCGTCTATCAGCAGATAGCGCATCTGCGGCCGATATGCGGCCAGCCCGCCCGGCCCCACCGCGACCAGCTCTGCCACCTCCGCAGCCGCCCGCCAACGCGGCAGGCCGTTATACAACACCAGGGGTACCACCGGCGGCAGCCGCAGACCAGGCGCCAGCTCCTTTCTGCGAATCAAGTCCTGATACAGCAACCCCACATAGGTCATCACCCGCACAGCCATGAAACGGTCTACCCTCGACTGGAACTCCAGAAGCAGATAGACGTAGAGCCAGCTCTCGCGCAGCCGCACCCGCCACACCAGATCATCTTCGCGCTTACGCAGATCATCACTGACATAGCTGCCGCGCACCGGCTCCAGGGTCGTGAAGTCCACCTCCTGCACCCACGGCTCTGCTACGAAACCGGCCAGCAGATCAGCCATCATCTCCGGGTGCGAAAACAAGGCTTTGTAACTGGCATCGTATTCCACGATAGCCTCCCATCATCCGCTGACTTCGTGTTACGGTAGATTCTACATCAAGTCCGGGTTCGCGGCAAGCCTTCGCATCTCTCGTCCTCAGCGCCTCCCGGGGGGAATGACCACAGCAACGATCTCAGCCTGCCGCGGGGTGATGCTGGCTTCGGGCATTTTGCCTGTCAAACTGAGGAGCCATGCAACGCCGGGCGCACACCAGCGTTACGTGACTTCGCTGTGGCGCTCCAACACCGCCAGGAACGCCTCGCGCGTGACCGGTTTTTGCAGAAAGCCATCTGCACCCAGGGCCAACGCCAGTTCCTCCTGCGGCAGGACCGTGCAGACGATGAGAGCAGTATCGGCCATTGTTGGATGAGCGCGCAGACGGGTCAACACCTCCCAACCATCTATGCCGGGCATCATCACGTCGAGCACGATGATGCGCGGCGCTAACTCCACTGCCAGCCGCAACGCTTCTTCCGGTCGGTGCGTGCTCGTGAGGCAGAAACGCGTGCCCGTCACGTAGCGGCTGAACAGGTGCAGCGTGTCGGCGTTGTCATCCACGACCAGCACCGGGATGCGCGCCAGAAGGGGCAGGGTGAGCCTGGCGGCGCCACCATCGCGCGTGAAGTCCAGGTCCAACTGACCGCCGGCCAGATCGGTAAGTTGGCGCGCCATCTCCAGACTGACCCGCTCCCGCTCCGAGAGCTGCGCATCTTTGAGGTTCATAGTGTCCACGGTCAGGGTGACGCTGCCGCTCGCGGGCTGGGCGGACAGGGTCACGCGATTCCCTTGTGCACGCGGGATGATCACCCCCAACAGGCTGAGCAGTGCGTAGCGCAGCGTCACCTGCGGCGCAGCGAGGTCGCCGAGCTCCTCCAGGCTCTCGCACGTCACCTGGACGCGCCACTGGCTGGCCAGCGGCCGCGTCAGGTCAAGGACGCCGCGGATGGTCTGGGCGAGCGCGGCGGGCTTTTCGGGCGGCAGATCGGCCAGCCAATCAGTAGACGGCCGGCCGCCAAAGGTCGGCCGGAGCGGCGCCAGACCCGGTTCCTGCCCAGTCAGCGTGGCGTGCGCGAAATCGAGCGGCTGCGCTGTCTGGCTTTCGAGGCCGTATCGCTGCCACAGCCGGCTCGCCAGCGTTTCGAGCGCGGCGCGCTGCTCGCGGCGCAACTGCCGGCCGCTGATCCCTAATTGATCAGCCACCGTCTCGCGGTCGAACCGGCGCACATAGCGGTAGACGAGCGCATCGTAGATGCGCCAGGCGCGCGACTGGGGCGGCTCATCGGCCGCGGGCTGCAATGCCTCGATGGCAGCGGTCAGGAGCCGCTGCAAAGCCGCGGCCGCGTCGGAATCGCGGCCGACGCCGAACAAGGGGACGAGCGCATTGCGGCGCAACTGGTCCGGGTCGTACAGATAGTGCAACGCGCTGCGCAGATGCCCGACGAACTGATCGAAACTCAGGGTATCCAAACGGCTTTCGCCCTCCTTCGCCACAGTTCCATTGTACCGCGCGGCCAATCTACGGCCAAATCTCGGCCAAAAAACACGCGCAGATCGGCAGCCCTGTGCTATGATTGCGGCAGCCCCACACTTTGCTATCCGTAGACCATTCCAGGAGCGAGTATGGCTGCAGCAACCAGCTTAGCACAGCCCCAATGGGAGGCGCAAGGCAGACCCGGCGGTCGGGGGTCCGCGGCCCTCAAGCAAATCCGCCGCGGCTGGCAGTTGTACCTGCTGCTGGCGCTTCCACTCGCCTGGCTGTTCATCTTCATGTACTACCCGATGTATGGCGCGCAGATCGCGTTTCGCGATTTTCTGCCTGGCCAGGGCATTTGGGGCAGCGAGTGGGTGGGCGCGGAACACTTCCAGCGCTTTTTCGTCTCGCCCATGTTCTGGCGGCTGCTTCGCAATACGCTGGGGTTGTCTGTCTACATGCTGGCGGTTGGCTTCCCCATCCCCATCCTGTTCGCGTTGAGTCTGAACCAACTGCGCGTCGGCCCCTTCAAGCGCACCGTGCAGATGGTCAGCTACGCGCCGCACTTCATCTCGACGGTCGTCATGGTGGGTCTGATCTTGCAGTTCCTGGATCTGCGGCGGGGACCGGTGAACCTGCTGCTGCAGGCGGTGGGCTTGAAGGCGGTCCATTTCATGGGCAACGCCGAGATGTTCCCATCCATCTACGTCTGGACGGGCATCTGGCAAAACATGGGATTCAGCGCCATCATCTACCTGGCGGCGCTCACAACCATAGACCCGGCCCTGCACGAGGCCGCGCTCATGGACGGCGCCAACCGCGTGCGGCGCATCTGGCACATTGACATCCCCGGCATTCTACCCCTGGCCATCACGCTGCTGATCCTGAACATGGGGCAGTTGCTGAACATCGGCTTCGAGAAAGCCTTCCTGTTGCAGAACCCGCTGAACCTTTCAACCTCGGAAGTGATCAGCACCTATGTGTACAAGATCGGTCTGGCCGGCAGTGTGGCCAACTTCTCTTATGCCGCAGCCATCGGCCTGTTCAATTCGGTTATCGGCCTGATCCTGTTGGTCACGGCGAACCAGATTTCGAGACGGCTTTCCGAGACCAGTCTATTCTGAGAGGCATCTGCATGGCCGTTCACGCAAAGGTTTCACCCAGGCCGCGCAACCGCATCCGCGAGACCGGTTTCGACCTGGTCTTCAGCCTCATGAACTACGGCGTGCTGGCGCTGATCCTGCTGCTCATCCTCTATCCTCTGGTATACGTAGTCAGCGCGTCCTTCAGCGACGGCGCGGCCGTGATTTCGGGGCGGGTAGTGCTCTGGCCGGTGGATTTCTCGGTAGCTGCTTATGAGAAGATCTTCCACTACGAGCGCATCTGGATCGGCTACGCCAATTCGATCTTCTATGCTGTGGTGGGCACGCTGGTCAACATCACGATGACCCTCTTGGCAGCCTACCCGCTGTCACGCCGCGACCTGTACGGCAAGACCATCATCCTGGGCCTGTTCGTTTTCACCATGTTCTTCAGCGGCGGGCTGATCCCCATCTATCTGCTGGTCAAGGACCTGGGGCTCCGCAATACCCGCTGGGCGTTGATCATCCCACAGGCGCTCTCGGTCTGGAATCTGATGATCACCGTGACCTATTTCCGCACCGCGATTCCAGGCGAATTGCTCGAGGCTGCGCAGCTCGATGGCTGCAACGACATCCAGTACCTGTTGCGCGTTCTGCTGCCGCTCTCCACCCCGATCATTGCCGTCCTGTGTCTGTTCTATGCCGTCGGCCATTGGAATCAGTTCTTCGCCGCGCTGATCTACCTGAGCAACAAGGACCTCTTCCCTCTACAAATCATCCTGCGAGACATCCTGATCCAGAGTCAGGTGGACATGAATATCATGGAAGACTTGCAGAGCATGGCAGCGCGCGAAGCCATGCGCGAACTGCTCAAGTACGCGCTGATCGTCGTTGCCTCTGGCCCGGTGCTGGCGATCTACCCGTTCGTGCAGAAGTACTTCGTCAGAGGCATCATGTTGGGCGCGATTAAGGGGTAGCAGATGGCAAATTGCAAATGGCAGATTGCAGATTGCAAATGACGCCTGACGCCTGACGCCTGACGAAAGGAGGTACAGCTACCTGAGATCGGCTTGCTGAGCCGCGGGGATGCAACCAACCGATCTACAAGTCACCCAATCTACCAATCCACCAATCCACTCTGAAGGAGGAAACCCGATGTCCAAGCACCGAATCTTCACCGTCCTGTGCGTGCTGGCCGTGCTGGCGCTGCTGGTGACAGCGTGTGCGCCGCAGCCAGCCCTCGCTCCCAAAGCTGAGGCCCCCAAAGCCGAAGCTCCGAAGGCTGTCGCGGCGACGGCTGCGCCCGCAGCCCCTAAAGCGCCGGCCGGCGGGGTCGCGGTCTCGGCCGCTGGTGAGTTCCCCATCGTGAAGGACAAGATCACGATCAAGGCCTTCATGTGCCCCACCAGCATGATCAAGGACTACACCAACAACGAGTTCACCAGGTGGCTGGAAGCGAAGACCAACATCAAGCTGGAGTTCGACATCCCGCCGATGGCCGAAGCGCAACAGAAGCTGAACCTGATGCTCGCCAGCGATGATCTGCCCGAAGTTATCATCGGCTGCAGCATCCGCCTGGATCAGATGCAAGTCCTGGCCGAGCAGGGCCAGTTCCTCCCGCTCAACGACTACATCGAGAAGTACGGCATCGAAACCAAGAAGATGTTCCAGACCAACCCGGCGGTCAAGGACCTGATCACTCTGCTGGATGGCAAGATCTATGGGTTGCCGCACTACAATGACTGCTACCACTGCAGCCTGTCGCAGAAGATGTGGGTCTACAAGCCGTGGCTGGACAAGCTCGGTCTGAAGACGCCGGAAACAACCGATGAGTTCTATCAGATGCTGAAGGCCTTCAAGGAGAAGGACCCGAACGGCAACGGCAAGGCGGACGAAATCCCGCTTTCCGGCACGCGCGAAGTGAACGGCGGCTGGCGCGCCCAACTCGATAGTTTCCTGATGAACTCGTTCGTCTACAACGACCGCGTCACCCCTAATGGAACCCGCCACCTGATCCTGGACAATGGCGTGGTCAAGGCCGCTTACACGGAACCCGGCTGGAAAGAGGGCCTCAAGTATTACAGCAAGCTCTACGCTGAAGGGCTGATTGATCCGCAGGCCTTCACCAACGACTCCAACCAAATCCGCCAGTTGGGCGAGAACCCCAACGTGCCGATCTTGGGCGCGACCGGCGCCGGTTGGTACGGCGTCTTCACCCAGAACGGCGGGCCGAGCGGCCGCTGGAAGGAATACGTTCCCATCGCGCCGCTCAAAGGGCCGAGCGGTATGCGCCAGACCCCGCTGACGATCTACCAGCCGACCGGCGGCCAGGGCACCTTCATGATCACCAAGAAGGCCAAGAACCCCGAAGCGGCGTTCCGCCTGGGCGACCTGTTCTACGGCTTCGACGCCACTACCCGCTCGGTCTTCGGCCCAGAGGGCGAGGATTGGACGCGCGCCAAAGAGGGCGATGTCTCTATCGCGGGCGGCAAAGCGGCGTACACCGTGCTCAAGGTGTGGTCGGGCGAAGAACACAACCGCCACTGGAACCAATCCGCGCCGACCTTCCGCACCAGCGAGTATCGCCTGTCGCAAACCTACAACCCAGCCGACCCGCTCGAACGCTGGTTGTATGAATGGACCAAGAACCTCTACGAGCCTTACGGTACCAAGGACAAGGCTGTGCCGCCACTGGTTTTCACGAAGGATCAGTCCAAGCAGTTCGGCGAGCTCCACACAACAGTGCTCAACGCTATGGACGAGTGGTTCGCTAACTTCGTCACCGGCAAGGCAAACGTGGACAAGGACTGGGACGCTTACATCAAGACGCTGAAGGACTCTGGCCTGGATAAGTACCTGGCGATCTACCAGACCGCGTACGACGCGAAGTACAAGAAGAAATAGGTGGATCAGACCTCTTCTCGATCAAACCTTTGATCAGACCTTTAGGGTCTCACAGACCCTAAAGGTCTATGTACCGAAGTCACGCGCCATGCGTGACTTTTCTTTTGCCCATGGCCTGCGTTAGAATACGGCCACACCATCCACCGGAGAGTCGCCATGTGGCACGTCGCACGCTTATCGGCCAGGGCACGGCCTGAATCAGCCAGGACCGTGGACGATCTTGTCCAATCCACCGCGCACAACGTCATGCTGATCACGTTGGTGTTCTATCTGGCCAGCGCGACCGTGCTGGCGGGCAGCGCCGCGACCGCGGTGATGGTGCGCCTGTTCGCCGTGGCGCTGGTTTTCCTGCTGGCCGGCCTGGTCGCCTATCGGATGCTCAGTCGCCGCTACCTGGCCAGCCAGCTCGTCTGGCAAGGCGGGCTGGCGGTGGGCCTGGCGCTGGCTGTCCTGCTGCTGGAGCGACCGGAAATCGCCCTGCTCTACGTGCTGCTGCCCCTCGTCGCTGCGGCTACGGCCGGCTGGGCCGGAGGGCTGTTGGCCGAAGCTGTCGTTGTGGCCGCAGCCTGGTGGACCACGCACGGCGGCCTGCCCGCGGCGCTCCCGGCCGAGTTTGGCCTGGCGATGCCTGTCGTGGCCGGGTTTGCCGGCGCGCTGGGATGGGCCATCACCAGCCCGCTGCTGATCGTGGCCGAATGGTCGCTGGCGGGCTACAAGCAGGCCCAGGAAAACCTGAATCTGGCGCGCGAACAGCGGCTGGAGCTGAAACAGGCCGAAGAGGATCTGCTGAAAGCCAACCGCGAATTGGCGCGGCTCTCCGATCGGCTCAAGGCGCTGCAGCGCATCGCGGAAGAAGCGCGCCAGGCCAAGGCGGAGTTCGTCGCTAACGTCAGCCACGAGCTGCGCACGCCGCTGAATATGATCATCGGCTTCACCGAGATCATCTCCCGCTCGCCGCAGGTCTATGGCGGACGGCTGCCAGCCGCGCTGCTCACCGACATCGCGGCCGTGCGCCGCAACAGCGAACACCTGGCTAACCTGGTCAACGACGTGCTGGACCTGAGCCAGGTCGAAGCCGGCCGTATGGCCCTCAGCCGCGAGTGGATCAGCCTGCCGCAGGTCATCGAGGCGGCCGTGGCCGCAGTGAAGGCGCTCTTCGACTCCAAGGAGCTCTACCTGTTGACCGATGTCGCAGCCGATCTGCCGTCGGTGTTCGGCGATGGCACGCGCATCCGCCAGGTAATCATCAATCTGCTGAGCAACGCCGGTCGCTTCACCGAACGCGGGGGCGTGACTGTGCGCTGCTGGCGCGAGGACGCCCAGGTGATGCTGAGCGTCACCGATACCGGTCCCGGCATTGGCGAGGCCGACCAGAAACGACTCTTCGAGCCATTCCAGCAGCTCGATCCTTCGATCCGCCGGCGCTATGGCGGCAGCGGCCTGGGGCTGACCATCAGCAAGCAGTTCGTCGAGATGCACGGCGGCAAGATGTGGCTGGAAAGCCCGGCAACCGGGCTCGCCAGAGCAGACAGCCGCTCGCCTCTACACGGTCCGGGCACAACGATCCGCTTCAGCCTGCCGCTAGAGACGCCCCTCCCCGTCGAACCGGCAGCCGGCGGAATCCGCCGCGCGATCACGCCAGATGACGAATTAGGCTATCGCATGAGGAAGCCACCCGCCAGGGCATCTTCGACCGATGCGCTGCCGCGGCTGGTCGTGCTGGAAAAGGGACGCACGTTGCAGCGGTTGTTGGGGCGCTATCTGCCCAACGTGGAAGTTGCGGCGGCAGCCGACATCGCCGCGGCTATGGCCGAATTGGGCCGCTCCCCCGCGCAGGCGCTGATTGTGAACGCGTCGCCGCTGGACGAAGTCTCGCCGGCCGCGCTGACAAACCTGCCGTTCGGCGCGCCGGCCCTGACCTGCTGGGCGCCGGGCGAAGACGAGGCCGCGCGCCGCCTCGGCGTGGTGCGCTACCTGGTCAAGCCTGTGGCGTCCGAAAGGCTGCTGGCCGCGCTGGCCGGGCTGGGCGGCGGCGTGAAGACGGCCCTGGTGGTGGACGATGAGCCGGACGAATTACATCTCTTCGCCCGCATGTTGGCGACCAACGCGACCGGCTATCGCATCCTCCAAGCGACCACCGGTCAGCGCGCGCTGGCGATGCTCAGGAGCCGCCGGCCCGATGTGATGTTGTTGGACCTGGTGATGCCGGGCATGGATGGCTTCCAGGTGCTAGAGGAGAAGGGCCGCGATCCGGCCATCCGCGACATCCCCGTCATCGTAATCTCGTCACGCGACCCGACCGGCGACCCGGTGGTGAGCAACACGCTGACCATCACCCACGGCAGCGGGCTCTCGGTGCGCAGCCTGCTGGCGTTCATCCAGGCTACCGGGGAGATATTGACGCCGGTGAAGTGAGGGGTGGTGCGTGGTGCGTACAGCGTATTACGTATCACTTATGGCGTCAGTGCCGCGCCTTACGGTTTGCGCGCTTCGCTCCGAGGACCACGGACTACGCACCACGCACTACGGACCCGCGCTTTCCGGCAGCGCCGGCAAGGCAGTCAGGCTATCCAACCCCAGATACTGGAGGAACCGAAAAGTGGTGCCATAGAGGAACGGTCGGCCTGCCTGCTCGAGGCGTCCAACTGCTTCCACCAGCTCGCGTGTGATCAGTGTCCGCAACACGCCATCGCAGTTGACTCCGCGCACGGCCTCGATGTCGGCCCGCGTGACCGGCTGGCGGTAGGCGATGACGGCCAGCGTCTCCAGTGCAGCCTGGGAGAGCTTGCTGCTCAGGTCCAGGCCGAGGAAACGCTCGATGCAGGTCGCGGCTTCCGGCATGCTGACTAGCTGCACGTGATCGCCTCGGCGCTGGACGCGCAGGCCGCGTTGGCCGTGCTGGCACGCAGCGGTCAGGGCAGCCAGCGCGGCCTCCACAGCCTCGACGTTCGTCTCCAGCACTTGCGCCAGCCTGGCGACCGGCGTGGGCGCGGCAGCCACAAACAGCAGGCTCTCGACCAGGGCCGCAAGATCGGCAGAGGTCGGCGCCTGACTGGCGGCGGCCGCAGCAGCGGGCAGGACAGCTTGTGGATCTGTGTCTGATGTCACGGCGTTGGCACGACTCAAAAGAAGTGAGCGCAGTATAAAGTCAACCTGACTCACAAGTCAAATGCCGGAAGCCGAACAGACGCAAGCGGAGCGAGTGTGGGGACTTGCTCTCTGCAAGGGCAGAATCTGGGCAAACAGGGCGCGTGGGGCATGGGCAGCGGGAAACACGGACAGTGGGAAGGTCGCCGCCTGTCCGTGTTGATTGCCGCCCGTACCCATGCTAGTGACGTAGTATCTTCTTGTCGAAAAGGACAAAGGCAACCGCACAGAACGCCACCACGACGAGAACGAAGAGCGGCACTAACATGCAGGTCACCAAGACTTCCTTTAGTGCGATCATGTCCATTGTGTTCACCTCGCTGCGTGAGCTCAAAAGGGGCTTCCACCTGCCGCCGGGAGAGACTGCCACGATCGCCTGTGGATTCAGCAGGTAGACCGCCTGCACATCCGGCGCCCGCGCCACACTGTCCACGATCGTCTGGATGGCTGGCCAGTTATTAGTCAGCATGGCGCCTTCCAGACTGTGTTCAGTCACTACACCGGTAGTCGCCGCCAGTTGGCTCAGGTCGGCGATCGCCATTCTGCGCTGGAACTGGTATTGCAGCCAGTTGAAGGGCGTCAGGAGCGCGATCAGCGCCAGGCTGACTCCCAGCCCAACCTTGAGGCGAAGTGAACGACTGACCAGGCTCATAGGGCGCTCCGCCCCTCGAGCGGGCTTCATTCCCGTTTCGGGCATGGTTCCTGCCTTGTCACAGGGTCCGCACAATCACAGCACCTATATGATACCACAGCGGGGACACCTGCTGCAACTCACCAAGGTCCCAGATTGGGCGAATGCGATCGGTGGGGCGGCTCTGAGCTAATAGTCCCACACATTGACGAATTCATGGCGAAGATGGGCGAAGAGAGCTCAAAACCGCCATTCAGGGCTTGACAAGTCCGCCAGTGTGTGCGATAATGGGCCTGGTTAATTTTGCCCCTTGATTAATTAATTCCACGTGGCTGTGGTAGGAGCCAAAGGTGTCAGCTATCTCGCACTCGACGCAGATCCCTTTCCGGGGCGCACGCACCCTGGCGCGGGGCCGGAGCATCGGCAACGTCAAGGCCCACAACCTGCGCGCTGTGCTCTTGACTCTTCTTCAAGAGGGGACTGTCTCGCGCGTCGGGCTGGCGCGCCTCACCGGCCTGTCCACCACCACCATCACCAATCTCATCACGCAGTTGTTGGAGCACGGCCTGGTCCTCGAAGAGGGCCGCGAGGCCAACAATCATGCTGGCGCGGGCCGGCCTGCCACCCTCTTGCAGTTGATCCCATCGGCGCGCTGCGCAGTGGGCGTGCACATGGGCGTAGATACCATTCGCGCCGGCGTCAGCGACTTGTTCGGACAGCTTCGCAACTACTTCGTGATTCGCCACACGGCTGAAATGCCCGCGGCCGAGGTGCTCATCGAGATTGCACGCCTGGTGGAACGCGCCATCGCCGATGCCGGCGTCAGCCGATCGTCCGTGGTCGGCGTTGGCGTCGGCGCCTCTGGGCTGGTGGATGTCGAGACCGGCGTCAATGTGCTGGCGCCCAACCTGGGCTGGCGCACTGTGCCAATCCGTGACGTATTGGCTGGCCGCTTGCGGTTGCCGGTCTTCGTAGACAACAACGTGCGGGCCATGGCGCTGGCCGAGGCAATGTTCGGCGCGGGCCGCCAGGCGAACACGCTGGCCTTCGTTTACGGTCGCGTGGGAGTGGGCGCCGGATTCGTCGTGGGCGGGCAGGTCTACCGCGGCAGCCGGGCCGGCGCGGGCGAGATCGGCCATACCACGATGATCCC
>Ga0194125_10000709_pt1 | contig 56503 bp, 43 predicted proteins | sample TA2KigC250mmetaG_FD_148626 | JGI IMG/M metagenome (GOLD analysis project Ga0194125, IMG submission 148626) | Freshwater microbial communities from Lake Tanganyika, Tanzania - TA2015034 Kigoma Deep Cast 250m | ecosystem: Environmental > Aquatic > Freshwater > Lake | place: Tanzania: Lake...
GCGTCATCGGGCTGCCGGTGCGCCGGGCGTTCTGGGCCGCGCGCGATCAGTCGAAGCCCGCCGCGCGCACGCGCGTGGGCTTGGCGGCCGAACGCAAGTTGGCATTGCTCACGGGAGGCGGCGCAGGCATCGGCAAAGTATTGCCGATGGCGCAGGCCATCGCCCAGCGGCTGGCCGCCAATCGAGCGCATGCACAAATGGCGATCATCGCAGGCAACAACCAGCCCTTGCAGCGCCGGTTGCGTGGGGAACCATGGCCGATCCCTGTTACGATCCTCGGGTTTGTGGAAAACATGGCCGACTGGCTGGCGGCTGCCGACCTTCTCATCACCAAAGCTGGGCCGGGCACGCTGGCCGAAGCAGCCTGCACGGGCGTCCCGGTCATCATCACCAGCTTCATCCCCGGCCAGGAGGCCGGCAACGTGGCCTGGGTCGAGGAGAATCGAGCCGGCGTCTATGAAGAGGACCCGCAGCGCGTGGCCAAACTGGCGGCCGACTGGCTTTCCGGCGACCATCCTGCGTTGGCCGAGATGGCGCAGCGCATCCAGGCGTTGGCGCAGTGCGACGCCGCGCGCCAGATCGCCCAGGCTGCGCTCGATCTGCTGCCGGCGCCCAGTGCAGCGTAGCCGTTGGCTACAGTGTCCCTGGAGGAATAGATGACTAATGTGACGATCACCTGGGAAAACGATATGCATTTCGTGGCGCAGGGGGATACGGGCCATGCCGTCTACATGGACGCCTCGGCCGAGAACGGCGGCCACGACTCGGCAGCCCGGCCTATGGAAGTGCTGCTGATGGGTGTGTTGGGCTGCACCGCGATGGATGTGATCAGCATCCTGAAAAAGAAACGCCAGCCGGTGGCCGGGCTGCAGGTCTTGGCGACCGGCGAGCGCGCGGCAGAGCATCCCAGGTACTACACCAAGATTCACCTGGAATACGTGGCCTACGGCGACGTTGACCCGGTCGCGCTCGCACGTTCCATCGAGCTCTCAGAAACCAAGTACTGCTCGGCCATCGCGACGGTGCGCGGCAAGGCGACGATCACCAGCAGCTCTCGCGTCGAGCCCGCGTCCGCGAAGCCGACGTAGCGGCTTGGCCAGGCGACCGGCGCACGCGAAACGCCGGTCGCTTGTGCGCACGGCAGCGCCATGCACACCGCCGCTCCTGCCTGGAAGCGTTCGCCTTTCTTCTGGTTTCTGGTCGCGCTGAGCCTGATCACCCTGGGCATCGGCGGCTGGCAACTGACCGCGAAACAGCGCGGGCCGGCTGACCGAACCCCGGCCGAGCCGGCGCCCGACTTCCGGCTGGCCGCCAGCGATGGCTCCACCTTGCGGCTGAGCGACTTGCGCGGCCACGTAGTGCTGCTGAACTTCTGGGCTACCTGGTGCCCGCCCTGCAAAGCCGAGATGCCCGACCTCAACGCGCTCCAGCGCGAGCATGGCGCAGCGCGCAAGTTCATCGTCGTGGGCGTTGATGTGCAAGAGCGCCAAGCCGAGGTGCAGGCCTTTGCGCGCCAGTACGGCATCGGCTTCCCGCTCGTGCTCGATTCGGATGGCCAGGTCAGCGGCGCCTATCGCGTGCGCACGCTGCCCACGTCATTGATCGTGGATCGGCAAGGCCTCATCCGTGACCGCTGGACCGGGCAGCTCGCCAAAGCCGCGATGCTGCGCAAACTGGAGCGGGTGTGGTGAGTTGGGGGTTGGAGGTTGGTCCCTGCTCTGGCCGGTCTCCGACCGAGCCAGAACGGGAAGCTTACGGTTCGGGCGGGAGGTGGCTGAGGGGGTTCTGCGGTGCGCCTCCGATGCGGATTTCGAAGTGGATGTGCGGCCCGGTGGAGTTTCCGGTGCTGCCTACCTCGCCGATCAGATCGCCGCGGCCGACCCGGTCCCCCACCTTCACCCAAGCGCCCTTGAGGTGGCTGTAGAGCGCCTGGCTGCCGTCGCCGTGATCCACGATCACCAGGTAGCCGTAGCCCACGTCGGACCATCGGGCTGCGGTCACGCGTCCCGCGCGCGCCGCGTAGACCTGTGCGCCATAGGGCGCGCCCAGGTCAACCGCGCGGTGCGCGGCCGAATAGGACTGCGTGATGACCCCGCGGATGGGCCAGGCATAGGTATAACCTGTGGCAGGGCCGGGCGGCGCCAGCTTCACCTCGCGGCGGCCGTGCGGGATGACCAGCCTGGCGCCGGGCTGCGGTTGGTCGCCGGGTCGCAGATCGTTGAGCGCGAAGTTCCGAATGTCATCGGGCGCCACACCCCAGCGCGTGGCCAGGCGCTCCACGGTATCGCCCGGCTGCACCGTCACGTAGGCGCCCTTCACCGGCAGGATGACGAGCTCCAGGCCGGGGCGCAGATAGTCTGGATTGGCCGCCAGCGCGGGGTTGGACCAGCGCAACGTATCCACATCCAGCCCATAGTACGCGGCGATGGTCCACAGCGCATCCCCCTCGCGGACATGATAGGCCAGGACCTGCGTGCGGGGAGGCGGCGGGCTGTCAGCATCCGCATCGTCGGCCAGGAACGGATCCCGCGCATCCGGGCCGATCGGACGTGCGAGCGCCGACTGGGAAGGGATAAGCGACCATAACACCAGAAGCACTATCAAAAACGCCCAAGCAGTTGACCTGGGGCCGGAAGACATAGGAGCTCCTGTCTTGGAAATGCCGACCGATGCTCCGGTCTCGAGGCTGTGCGAAGCCTCCTTTAGGATCAGCCGGTTACTGCCGCCGACCACCAAACCGGCTAAAGCCTCGAATCCACCCCACCTGTTTTTCATGCACCGTCTCACGGGGAGGCTTCGCACTGGCGCCGCGGCCGGCATGACCATCTGTTACGTAAACCGGGGTGTAGCGCAAGCTGCCAGCTTGCGCTACGTTTCAGATGACCGGCATCCTACCACACTTCGCAGGACTGAGCAAGCCGCGCCGCGGCCGCATGAGTGCACCTGATCCTTCGCGAGATTTGGACGTGCAGCCGCTTTCAGGTAGGATAGGCATATGTAATCGAAAACCAGCCCGAAGGAGTCGCACCCGTGAGCGTTCAAGCCTATTTCTCGCGCGTGGCCGAGGTGTTGCCGCGCATCCCAACGGAACCGGTCGAGCAGATCGTCGCCGCGCTGCGCCAGGCGCGCGCTGACGGACGGCGGATCTTCATGTTCGGCAATGGCGGCAGTTCAGCCAACGCCTCGCACATCGTCAACGACATGCTCAAGAGCACGATCGGCGCGGGCCGGCCGCGCATGAAGATGCTATGTCTCAGCGACAACGTACCTACCCTCACCGCCTACGCCAACGACGTGAGCTACGATATGATTTTCGCCGAGCCGTTGCGTTCGCTGGCCGAGCGGGGCGATGTGGCGTTCGCGCTGAGCGGCAGCGGTAACTCGCCCAATGTGCTGCGGGCCATGGAAGCCGCGGCCGAGTTGGGGCTGGTGCGCATCGGACTGACCGGTCGCGATGGCGGCAAGCTGAAAGAGCTGTGCGACATCTGCGTCATCGTCCCGCACGACTCGATGCAGATGATCGAGGATGCGCACCTGGTCATCCTGCATGCGGTGTTTCTGGCAATGTGTGAGTGATAGCAGAGTCATGTGTCTTGAATACTCGGTTGATACCTCATCCCGGCAGTTTCTGAGAGAGCAACTGCGGCTTTTCGCATTTGGGGATTCCTTGCTGGCAAGCCAAGAGGTTGTGGTGGTTGCTCAGCAAGAACTGAGCATGCGAGAGAGGCTTGCGGCCTTGCTTGAAGGCGAGTTGGATTTCCATGGCGAGGATAGTAGCTATGCGTCACATGACCTTCACGCCTTTGCCGCGAAATTCCCCCCCCAATTGCCACGGGCTTTCATTCGCGGCCTTACTGACCCCGGAGGAGTGGTTCTTGACCCAATGATGGGGTCGGGAACGGCGGTTGTCGAGGCGTTGTTGCAGGGCCGAAGTGCGCTGGGACTAGACATTGACCCCCTTGCGCTACGCCTTGGGCGAGTGAAAACCATGCCACTGGACGTGGACAGCCTGCGTCAGGTTGGCGTCAGAGTGATTTCGCGCGCCAAGGCGCTGCTATCTGACCTGGCGGCCCTAGATGGATACCTCTCTGCTCGATTCGATGAGCAAACAAGAGCCTTTGTGGATTACTGGTTTTTGCCGGCCACTCAACGCGAACTGATGGCTTTGGCTTTGGCGATCGAGGAAGTGCCTGATCGGGCTACGTATCGGTTTCTGGAGTTAGCGTTCTCTTCGATTATAGTAACTAAGTCTGGCGGTGTGTCTCGGGCGCGAGATTTGGCGCATAGCCGTCCGCACCTCGACAAGACCAAGATCCCCAAAGACGCAGTTGACCAGTTCGCCGTTCGATTGCGCAAGAATCTGGCGAGTATTGCCCAACTGAGCGCCAACGGCGTAATGGTTGTGCCAGCGGCGGGCGATGCGCGTTACATGCCTTTTGCAGATCGGAGTGTTGATCTGATCGTCACATCTCCGCCATATGCGAACGCGATTGACTACATGCGAGCCCACAAGTTTTCACTGGTGTGGCTCGGTCAACCTGTTGGATATCTGTCCCAACTACGTGCTGAGTATATTGGCTCAGAGCGAATCGGACGCGCTGGGTACGGAGCCTTGCCTGATAGACCAGAGAGCATAATCCGTCAGCTCGCCGAGCGCGACAGTAGCAAAGCCGCTATTCTGCGCAAGTATTTTTCTGAGATGCAAACGGTGATGAGCGAGATGTATCGCGTGTTGCGAGATGGATCCGCATCGATCATAGTCGTCGGTACTTCGACGATGCGCGATCTGGATGTACAGACACACCACTGTCTGGCTGATATTGCAGTGGAGCTGGGTTTCGATGTCGTGGGCATCGCCAAGAGGCGTCTGGATCGCAACAAGCGAATGATGCCTGCTCGCTTTGGGAAAAAGGGCGACTCTATGATCGAGCAACGAATGCATGAGGAATATGTTGTCGGACTTCTGAAACCAGAAACGAGACGAAATGAGAGCGGGCCTATCCAGAAAGCTCAGGGAGTAACCCGTGAGTATTGCTGAACTGCGAAGCCTCTACCATCGAAAGGTCTGCGAGAACATTCTTCACATCAAAGACGGTGTGCCGAACATCGCGGACAGCAGGAGCAAGGCAAGTACATCCATTGCTCTACTCATCATCGAACGCTTAGATCACATGCTTGCTGAGAGAGCTCCTGCGGGTCAAACGGCTGGCGACCTGTTTGAGCTATGCACAAAGGAATTCCTGGAGAACTCCTTCGAATTGCTCCGCCACCTTCGCCCCGGTAAGTGGCTTTTCTCTGTGAATCAGAGCATATCGCAATTCGAGCAGTATGAGCATCTGGCCGACATCGCCCAGGTGTTTCGCGAGCGCCCTGATCTGGCGGCCGCATTGGGAGGCGACTACATCATCACTCCCGATATCATCGTAGGCCGGCAGTCTGTGACAGATGCCGAGCTCAACCAGAACACAACCGTCGTCAGTGACACTGATCTGGTCTGTCAGTTAACCCCTCTACGAGCGGCAAACCGTCAGCAACCCATTCCCATCCTTCATGCAAGCATCTCATGCAAGTGGACTATTCGGAGCGATCGAGCACAGAATATCCGCACCGAAGGACTGAACCTCATTCGCAACCGCAAAGGTCACACACCCCACATCGCAGCGGTCACTGCCGAGCCCTTACCTACACGCCTCGCCTCGCTGGCTCTTGGTACGGGTGACCTGGATTGCGTCTATCACTTTGCCCTGCCTGAACTTAGGGCCGCGGTTGAGGCTATCAGCAACGAAGATCAAATGGATATACTTACGACCATGATCAACGGCCGTCGCTTGCGCGATATCAGCGACTTGCCTCTTGACCTGGCCATCTGATAGATGCCCATGACCCTACCTCCTTTGTTACTGGCGCTCGACTACGGCGGCACGAAACACACCGCTGCTCTGCTCATTCGCGGCGAGCAGGTCTGGCTGGCTCAGGCGCGCGCGTATTCGCCGCCAGGCGCCGATGCGACCTATGACCAAGCGACGATGCTGCGGCTGGCGCGTGGCCTGTTGGCGCAGAACCCCGGCCGGCTCGCGGCGATCGGCGTGAGCTTTGGCGGGCCGGTGGACGCGGCGCGGGGGATCGTGCGCCTGTCGCATCACGTTCCCGGCTGGGAGGAGACGCCGTTGCGCGACCGGCTTCAGGCCGAATTCGGCGTACCGACCGCGGTGGACAACGACGCCAACATCGCGGCGTTCGGGGAGTGGCGGTTCGGCGCGGGGCAGGGATGCGCTAGCCTGCTCTACGTCACCGTCAGCACCGGCATCGGCGGCGGCTGGGTGCTGGGCGGCCGGGTCTACAGCGGCGCCGACGGCATGGCCGGCGAGATCGGCCATATCGTCGTGCGACCGGGAGGCGCGCCGTGCGTTTGCGGCAAGCGCGGCTGCCTGGAAGCGGAGGCGTGCGGGCCGGCCATCGCGCGCGCGGCCCAGGAGCGGCTGGCGCTGGAGCCGGAGGCTGGCGCGGGGCTACGTGATCGCGTGGGCGGGAACGCCGATGCGGTGACCGCGCAGCACGTGGCCGAAGCCGCGGCCGCTGGCGATGCCTTGGCAGCCGAGGTGTTGGCCGCGGCCGCCCAGGCGCTCGGCGCGGGGCTGGGCGGCGCCATCAACCTGATGAACCCGGAGCGCGTGGTGTTGGGCGGCGGTGTGACCAAATCGGGCGACCGCTGGTGGCAGATCGTGCGCGAGACCGCACGCGACCACGTCTTGCCGCAGACCCGCGTCCAGATCGCGCCGGCCGCGTTGGGCGACGACGCGCCGCTCTGGGGTGCGATCGGCCTGGCGGAAGCCCATGCTTGAGATCATCCACCCCGACATCACCCGCGGCCGCATTCGTCACGCGCTCTTCGACTTCGACGGCACTCTTTCGCTGATCCGCGAAGGCTGGCAGGGAGTGATGATTCCCCTGATGGTCGAGTGGCTGCTGGAAACCCCCGACCACGAGAGCGAAGCCGGGCTGCACGCGGTCGTCACGGAGTTCGTCACCCGGCTGACCGGCAAACAAACGATCTATCAGATGATCCAGTTGGCCGAAGAGGTTCAGAAGCGCGGGGGACAGCCGCTGGACCCGCTGGCCTACAAGCGCATCTACCTGGATCGGCTGTGGAAACGCATCGCCGATCGCGTGGCGGGCCTCAAGGCCGGCGAAATCCCGCCTGATGACCTGATGGTTCCCGGCGGCCGGGCCATGCTGGAGGCGCTGACCGGCCGCGGCGTGCGCTGCTACCTGGCTTCGGGCACCGATGAGCCATACGTCCTGGACGAGGCAGCCGCCCTGCAGCTCACTCCCTATTTCGCCGGCATCTACGGCGCGCGCGACGACTACCGGAGCTTCTCCAAACAGATCCTCATCGAGCGCATCATCCGAGAAAACGGCCTCTCCGGCCCGGAATTCGTGGCGTTCGGCGATGGCTTTGTCGAGATCGAGGACAGCAAGCGGGTGGGCGGCATCGCAGTCGGCGTGGCCTCGAACGAAGCGACCCGCGCCGGCATAGACGCCTGGAAACGCGACCGGCTCATCCAGGCCGGCGCAGACCTGATCGTGCCGGACTTTCGGGAACACGCGGAGCTCGTGCGCTATCTGTTTGCCGAAGTTGAGGATAGACCCTAAGGGTTTCGGAAACCCTTAGGGTCTTCGTGGCATTAGGGTCTTCGTGGCACTGAGGGAGCGCATCCATGTTCCACTACCACCCCTCTCCCCGCATCGAACGCCTGCGAGCTATCGCCCTGGAAGGCGCGCAGGCAGCCAGGTACATCGGCTTTCGTGGATTCCATTTCGCCGAAGGCTTTGCTGACGCCGCCGGCCAGCCGCTCGTCCTCCGCCGCGGCCGTGGACTGGCGTCCGTCATCCTCCACATGCCGGCCGAGATCGCGCCAGACGAGCTGCTGGCAGGCTACCACTACCTGGGCCGCGAGGATTTCGACTTCCCCGACCTGGGCCAGTGGCCGCCGGAGCGTGCGGAGCGGCTGCGGGAGACGCTGCTCACACCCGATCAGCAGGCGCGCTATCGGGAGCTGGCCCCCCAGCTCGCCGCGAGCAGGAGCGGCGTGACGGGCCCCGTCGAACCTCTGCCCCCCGCGTTCATGGACGAGCAGGCGCGCCAGATCACCGCCATCTGGGGCACGGTCTTCAACCACAGCGTGCGCGGATACGAGAAGCTGCTGCGCTGCGGGTTCGCGGGCCTGCTGGCCGAGATCGCGGGGCAAGAGGCCGCGTGCTCGCTGGCCGATCCGCTGGCCCCCCGCAAACGCGCATTCTGGTCCGCCGTGCGCCCGATTGCGGAGGCCGGCGCGCTGTTGGGCCATGCCTATGCCCGCGCCGCCGAGCAGGAGCTCGCTGTCTGCACCGATGAGCAGCGCCGCGCCGATCTGCTGGCGCTGGCCGAGGCCTGCCGGCAGGTCCCGGCCGGGCCGGCCCGCACCTTCCGGGAGGCGATTCAGGCGCTCTGGTTCGGCCACATGATCACCTGCTGGGAGGACGGCGTCAACGCCAACAGCATCGGCCGCATTGACCAGATCCTCTACCCATACTACCTGGCCGACCGGCAGGCGGGCCGCATCACCGAAGACGAGGCGATGGAGCTGCTGGCCGCGCTCTGGATCAAGCTCTATCGCTCCTACGACGTGCAGCAGATGATGGTCGGCGGGCTGACCCCCAGCGGCGCCGACGCCACGAACGACGTGAGCTACATGGCGTTGGCGGTCACGAAGGCGCTTGCCTTCGTCCGCTGCCTCTCGGTCCGCCTGCACCGAGACAGCCCCCGGCCGCTCGTCGCGCTGGCCGCTGATCTGGCGGCGGCCGGCGGGGGCATCCCGTTCTTCTTCAACGATGACACCCTCGTCCCTGGCCTGATCGCCAACGGGATCAGGCCAGAAGATGCGCGCAACTACGCGGCCATCGGCTGCATCGAGATCACGATCCCCGGCAAGGCCTGTCCGCACGCGGTCTCCCACTGGGTGAACCTGGCGAAGTGCCTGGAGCTGGCGCTGAACGATGGCGCCGACCCGGCCGACGGCGCGCAGGTGGGGCCGCACACGGGCCGGCTGGCCGAGATGCGCTCGATGGACGACGTGTGGGCTGCCTACGACCGTCAGGTGCGCTTCTTCGTCGAGCACTGCGTCTACGGCTCGAACCGGGCGGAGCTGCGCGATGAGGCGGGCGCCGCGCTGCCCTATCTCTCGCTGCTGACGGAAGACTGCGTGGCGGCCGGGTCCGACATCACGTGGGGCGGCGCACGCTACAACTACCATTCCAGCGCAGCGGTCGGCATCCCGAACGTCGCGGATTCGTTGGCCGCGCTCGAGCGCCTGGTGTTCGAGCAGCGCCGGGTGGCGCCGGATGAGTTGGCGCGGGCGCTGGCTGCGGACTTCGAGGGGCACGAGACGCTGCGCCAGGCGCTGCTGCACCGTGCGCCGAAGTACGGCAACGATCAGCCCGGCGTGGATGCCTGGGCCGAGCGGGTCGCGCGCCACTACTGCGAGCTGTTGGGCGACTACCGCACCGTGCGCGGGGGGCCGTTCCTCGTGCACCTTTTCTCCTTCACGCTGACCCTCTCGATGGGCAAGCAGACCGGCGCGCTGCCCGACGGCCGTCGCCGCGGCGAGCCGTTGGCCTATAGCGTCTCGCCGGCGCAGGGCCGCGACGAGCGGGGCCTCACCGCGGTCCTTTCCTCGCTCAGCCGATTGCCCCATCACCTGGCCGCGGCCTCCTCGTCGGCCATCATCGAGGTGGATCCCGCGCTGCTGGCCGGCGAAGGGCAGGACAAGTTCGCAGATCTCCTGCTGGCGGCCGTCCGCATGGGGGTGGGCCAGATGCAGTGGAACGTCGTCAGCGCGGAGACGTTGCGGCAGGCGCAGGCCGAGCCGGAGCGTTACCGCCACCTGTGCGTGCGGGTTTCCGGCTTCAGCCAACAGTTCGTGCTGCTCGGCCGCGAGATGCAGGATCACATCATCGCCCGCACGAAGCACCAGCGGGCGTAAACACGCTTGAGGAGCCGCCATGTCTCAACGTCCAAACATCCTCTTCTTCTTCACCGACGACCAGCGTTTCGACACGATCCACGCGCTGGGCAATGAGCAGATCGTCACGCCGAACCTCGACTGGCTGGTGGCGCAGGGCACGGCCTTCTCCAACGCCTACATCATGGGCGGGACGAGCGGCGCGGTGTGCATGCCCAGCCGGGCCATGCTCTGGACGGGCCGCACACTGTTCCACATCCAGGAGCAGGGCCAGGGGATCGCGGCCGATCATGTCATGCTGGGCGAGACGTTACAGCGCGACGGCTACACCGTCTTTGGTACAGGCAAATGGCACAACGGCCCGGCCGCACATGCGCGCAACTTCGACGCCGGCGCCGAGATCTTCTACGGCGGGATGGACGACCACTGGAACATGCCGGTGTGCGACTTCGACCCGACCGGAGAGTATCCACAGCGCATCCATCAGACGGTGGACTTCGTCAAACAGCGCGTCGTGGAGAAGGTGGCCGATCACATCCACGCGGGCCGGCATTCGAGCGTGCTTTTCTGCGACGCGGCTATCGAGTTCTTGCGCTCGCGCCGGTCGGCCGATCCCTTCTTCATCTACGTCGGGTTCACCGCGCCGCACGACCCCCGGACCATGCCGCGACAATACCTGGAGATGTACGACTCGGAGAGCCTGGCCATCGGCGAGAGCTTCATGCCGGAGCATCCTTTCGACAACGGCGAGCTGGGAGTGCGCGACGAACTGCTGGAGGCCTTTCCGCGCGACCCCGACCGCATCCGCCGGCACCTGGCTGCCTACTACGGCATGATCACGCATCTGGACACGCAGATCGGCCGGGTGCTCGATGCGCTGCGGGAGACGGGGCAGCTCGAAAACACGATCATCGTGCTGGCGGGCGACAACGGGCTGGCGCTCGGCCGCCACGGGCTGATGGGCAAGCAAAGCCTCTACGAGCACAGCATCCACGTCCCGCTGCTGATGACGGGCCCAGGCATCGCGGCCGGCGCGCGCAGCGACGCGTTCGTCTATCTCAACGACATCTACCCGACGTTGTGCGAGCTGATCGGGTCGCCAGTTCCGCCATCGGTCGAGGGGGTGAGTTTCGCGGCCGAACTGACGAAAGACGATAGACGATGGACGATGGACAGTGGATGGTCGTCAAACGTCAAACGTCAACGGTCCACCGTCAACCGTCCGTATCTGCTCTTCGCCTACCGCCACCTGATGCGCGGCGTCCGCGACGAGCGGTGGAAGCTGATCGAGTACGTCGTGGAGGGTCAGCGCCGCACGCAGCTCTTCGACCTCCAGACCGATCCCGGCGAAATGGTCAACCTGGCGGACGATCCGGCCTACGCCGATCACCTGGCGCGGCTGCGCGGCCTGCTGGCGCAGTGGCGCGATGAGCTGGGGGATACGCAAGAGGTGATGAGCCGGCCGTTCTGGGCTTGTTATGAGGCAAAGACCCTAAAGGTTTCCGGAAACCTTTAGGGTCTGGCTCGTGATGAGGAGACTGCGCCATGTATCTCTATCTCTGCTTCGATGTTGAGGACCTCGTCCATCCCGACTCCGATGATATCCCGGCCGACATCGCGACCATGCTTGCTGATGACGGCGTGGTCGCCTCGATGTACGTGGTCGGTGAGAAGGCGCGGCTGTGGGAGCGCCGCGGCCGGTGGGATGTGATCACGGCGGTGGCGCAGCACGACGTGGGCTTGCACACCGATCATCACTCCGTGCACCCCACCGCCTCCGAATACCTGGCCGACAAGGGTTGGGACGATGGCGTGGCCGAAGCGTTGGCGCAGGAAGGGCCGGGCGCGGCCGATCTGGCGCGGCTGTTCGGGCAATTCCCCTCATCCTGGGCCACGAGCGGCTCGAGCTGGGCGCCGCAGATCCCGGCAGCCACGCGGCAAATGGGCATCCCGGCGAATGTGTACGCGCACGTGCGGACCGGCGACGGCGGCGCGTGCTGGTATGCGGGGCAGCTTTGCTACGGCGAGTACTTCGGGATTCGGGGCGGCGAGAATACCTATTGCGACGACGCTGCGTTCGAGGCCGCGCTGCCCGACCTGCTGGCGCGGGTCGAAGCCGCGCAGCGTAGCGGGCTGGCGTGTCTGGGCCTCTTCTGCGCCCACCCGACGCGGCTGCGCTACACGACCTTCTGGGATGTGCTCAACTTCTTCCGCGGAGAGAACACGCCCGAAGCCGAGTACAAGTCTGCGCCGCGACGGAGCGACGAGGAATATGCGACCGCGCTGCGCAATCTGCGGCGCATGATCGCGGCGGTGCGGGCGCTGCCCGGTGTCGAGATCATCTCGACGCGGGAGCTGAACAGCCGCTTTGCGGGGGAGGGCGGGCCAGTGGCCTGGCAATCGCTTTCGGGTTTGGCCGAGGCGGTGCTGTCGAGCGAGGGGATCGCCGCCCCCTACCCGGTCGAGGGCGCAGGGGGATCGGTCTCGGCTGCTGCTGCGCTCGACTTGTTGACGCGGGCTGTCGTGCGCCTGGCTCAAGGAGGAGCACCCCCCACTGCTTTGCTCAGCCGCAGCATACTTGGGCCGAGCGAACTCGCCCCGGAACTGCCCAAAAGCTTCGAGATGGGGAGACGCGCCTTCGTAGGGTATTGCCAGGAATTGGCGCAGCAGATCGGCGCGAGCAGCCAACTGCCGGCGTGGCTGCTGGTGGATAAGCTGCCGATCGGGCCGGGACCTCTTCTCAAAGCGTGCGCCGCGACCTTCCTGGCGTGGAAGAGCAGCCACGATGGAGTGCTGGTCGAGATCGCTCCCGCGCCGGGCGAACCTGATGTGGCAGCCGAGCTGGCGCAGCGAGGCATCTACGACAAGCTTCCTGGCTGGCCCCCGCACCGGCCCGACCTGCGGCTGGATCTGCTGGCGAAGCACACGCGCCTGCAAAGCTGGAGCCTGGCGCCAGCAAGTTTGCGTGCCTGACGAGGATTCGGTGACGATTCACTGGATACCTCCGGCAACTCCAAAGGCGCTCATGCTCCCCATGTTGACGAGCGTCATCGCCTGCGCCCACTCATTCCCTGTCCTCCGTTCGTGGGCCAATTGCTAGTCCCGATACGCCTGCGCGCGCGAGTAGTCGCCGCGCTGGTATGCTCCAGCGGAACAACTCGACTGCGGCGAACTCGGTCAGGGTTGCGGCGGGGATGTCGCCGTTCGATCCAGGAGAAAGCGTGACCTATCTTTGTGCCTTTGTGGTGAAGGCCGCTGCCCATCTCGTCACGGGCATGTCCAGGTTGGGCAGCATGCAGTCGCGCACGAGCGCCACAAGCTCCTGGTACGAGCCGCTAAACTGTCGGAACGTGCGCACGGTCAGCCCGAAGGCGTCGAATTCGTCTACGGTCAGGCCATCTGGCTCGTAGGCGTGGCGGAAGTCCGGAAAGAGGCTCTTGTACATACCTCAACCGTGCCCTGCTGCCGTCGGGCCTTGAGCCTGTCGAAAGGCGGTCAGGCCGACAGGCTCAAGGCTCGTGGCTGGCGATGGAAACGCCAGCGTCCTACTCGGCTTCTTCGACGATCGGCCGCACCCAGATGTTGCGGAAACGCACCGGGTTGGTGTGATCTTGCAGCATCAGCGGGCCTTCGCTGCCGTGCGGTGTGTCGTAGTTCGAGACGGTCTTGTGGCCGGTGGGGCCTTGCGAGACGCGATCATGCTGCACGAGCACGCCGTTCAGGAAGACGGTCAGCCGGGCCGGCGAGGCGAGCTTGCCATCGGCGCCCCAGCGCGGGGCGATGAAGACGATGTCGTAGACCTGCCACTCGCCCGGCTTGCGGCTGGCGTTCGCCAACGGCGGATGCTGGCCGTAGATCGCGCCGACCGTCCCATCCGAGTAGGTCGGGTTGTCGTAGCAGTCGAGCACCTGCACTTCGTAGAGGCCCATCAGAAAGACGCCGCTGTTGCCGCGGCCCTGGCTGCTGCCGACCACCTCGACCGGGCTGGCGAACTCGACGTGGAGCTGGCAATCGCCGACTTGCGCCGTGGTTTTGATGTTGCCGGTTCCCTTCACGACCTCCATGTAGCCGTTTTCCACCTTCCAGGCGGCCGGCTCGCCCGTTTTCACGCTGACCCAGCCGACCAGATCCTGCCCATCGAAGAGGACGATGGCGTCCGATGGCGGCGCGCCGGCTGCGCCGCCCGGCGTCACGAGCGGTGGTTGCGGCCGCGCCGCATCGTGTACCCGCCATTGCGAGCCGGGGATGAACGGCGTGTCGGTGTAGCCGACGTTGAGAACTACGGGCTTCTGTTCCATGTTTGCGTTCCTTTCGCTTGAATGAATGATTCGGCCCGGCTACCGTGACACCAACGGCAGCCAAACCGAATAGCGTAACAGGCCCTCATGGGCGGCCTCAGACTGTCCAAAATTTCATCTTTCTGCTATACTGGCGCTATCGCAAACAGTCATTCCGACATCTTGCAGGTCGCACGGAAGACGAGGGAAACGTATGGTGCAGCAGCCGTTCGTTCACGGGCAAGCATCGTTGGCCGGATTCTGGCGGAAGGCCTCTCCCGCTGAGTTGGCATTCTATCAGGCGCAATTGTATCCCCTGCAGAATCGTGTTTTCGATGTTGCCAGGCTCTATCGGGATGCTCTCTACCTGACAGGCGGCACAGCGCTGGCGCGTTTTTTCTTCGAGCATCGGCTGTCGGAAGATCTGGATTTCTTCACTATCGGCGATGACCTGCGATACATTGCCACTGACCTGATCGCCAGGCTTGAAGGTCGCAGCCTGATAGTGAACGTGGAGCGGCTGGAAGTCTACTTTGCGCGCTTCTATGTCGCGCAGGCCGATGTACAACTCAAGATCGAGTTTGCGCGGGAGTATCACCTCGTTGATGATCTCATCGAGACCGCCCATGGTGTGTACGTCAACAGCCTGGCGGACATCGGCGCCAACAAAATCAGCGCCTTCGAAGATCGGGCGGAGATCAAAGACATCATTGACCTCTATTATATCACGCGACGGCTGCCCCTCACGCATCTGTTCGAGTTGGCCGACATCAAACGCGTGCCTGTGGCTTATGAAAATCTGCTGGCGATCAACGCCCAGGGCCTGACCGGACGGGCATTGGTGACGGCTGAGCTCGATGAGGCGGATCTTGGTCGCTTCCTCGATCTGCTCAAACGCGATGTCGAGCTTGAAGTAAAAAAAAAGGAACGCTTGACCGCCGGTAGGCTCCCGCAATTGACGGATAAATTGCTGTGGGACTTTCCGCGCGACGAGCGAGGGTTGACGGCCGCCACTGCACCTGTGTTGCGACGCCGGGCGCGCCAACTGCCATTGCCCGATCGTCGCGCGCTGTTGAAGGCACTGCCGGCAATCGAGCGCTAGCATCTAACATGCGCTGCGTCTAGAACGTCGCCAGCCACCCCCCATCCACATAAACAATTTGCCCCGTCATAAAGCGCGACGCGTCGGATGCCAGGAAGACCGCCGGCCCCTGGAAGTCCTCCGGCTCGCCCCAGCGGCCGAGCGGCGCGCGCTTCTTCACCCAGGCGTCGAACTCTGGGTTGTCCACTAATGGCTGGTTCATCGGCGTGCGGATGAAGCCCGGCCCAATGCCGTTGACGCGGATGCCGAACGGCGCCCAGTCCACGGCCAGCGCGCGTACGAGCTGACGGATGCCGCCCTTGCTGGCCGTGTAGGCAGAGGTGGTCGGCCGCGACGCCTCGCTCATCAACGACGCGATCATGATGATGCTGCCACCCAGCCCGGCCGCGATACGCGCACGTGCGAAACACTGCGAGAGAGCGTAGGGCGCGGTCAGGTTGACGCGCAAGACGCGCTCGTATTGGTCGAGCGGGGTCAGGTCGGCCCGGCTGCGGGTGGTGATGCCGGCGCTGTTGACGAGGATCTCCACCCTGCCGAGCGCGGCCGCGGCCCGGTCGAAGAGCGCGGGGATCGCGTCGGTGTCGGCCAGGTCAGCGGTGATCGCCAGCGCCGCGTCCGCGCCGCCGACCGTGCGCAGCGCGGCCAGCGCGTCGGCGCACTTGGTCTCACTCCGGCCGCTGATCGCGACTCGCGCGCCGGCCTTCACCAGCCCCGTCGCGATCCCCAGGCCGATGCCGCTATTGCCGCCGGTCACGAGCGCAGTTTTGCCGGCGAGGCTGAAGAGCGATAAGTCCACGGTGGTTCTCCCGGAGTCAAACGTGAAACGTAACACGTGAAACGTGATGCGTCGGTTGGTCATTCGCCCTTCGTCATTCGTCATGCAACATCCAACATTCAACATCCAACATTCATCGTCGCTGTCACCAACCTCATGTCTACTGCCGGGATTTCGACCGCGGCGCATGGCTGGCCGGTGAAGGCGTCGCGCCAGCCCGCGGGAAGCGTCACCGTGACCGGGGCGTCGGTGTGGTTGAGCAGGAAGCGCAGTCGCAACCCGTCGCCGACGCGCTCGTGCGCGACCACGCCGGCCGGCGTCGCCATGAGCGGCTCGACGCCCGCCAGCCCGCGCAGATAGCGGACGAACGCGGCCAGGCTCTCTCCCTCCAGGATTGTGCCCAGATAGATAACCGTCCCCGCGCCGTAGCGGTTGATCGTGATCGCTGGCAGCCCGCGCCGCCAGCCGCCGTCGAAGGTCGCCAACGTCTCGGCGGTCGTCGGGTGGATTTCGTCGGCCATGCCCTGGCCTTCGCCGCGGAACAGGCCCAGGATCGGCGCGGCTTGCAGCGAGACCGGCGCGTGGAGCGGCGACAGATCGCTCACCTCGACGCCGGCCAGCTCGCGCAGCGGACCGGGCCGCGGCGTATCGAAGCTGACGTTGTACTCGTCCACCACGCCGCTCGCCGCGGTGAGGCAGAGCACGCCGCCGCCGGCCACGAAGCGTTCGAGATTGGCCGCGATGGCCGCATCCACCACGAAGAGGCGCGGCGCAATCACCAGTTTGTAGCGCGAGAGGTCTGCGCGGGGGTCGAGCGCATCGGTCGTGACGTTCTGCTGGACGAACGCGGTGTGGAAGCGGATCGCGTCCAACTCGGCGCGCATCTCTTTTTGCCCCACGCCAAACTCGATGGCCCAGCGCGATTCGTAGGAGCTGAGCACCGCGACCTCGGCTGCGGGCCGCGTCCGGTCAATCAGATCGCCGACCGCTCGGATCTCCTGCCCCATCCGTTTCAGCTCGCGATAGCGGCGGTTTTCCTCCCCGGAGTGCGGCAGGATGCCGTCAGCGTGCTGCTCTTGACCCCAGCGGCACTGCCGCCAGCGGAAGAAGTTGACGCCGCTGATGCCGTGGCCGATCGCCATCCACGCCCACAACCGCATCCACCCCTCGCCGATATCCACCGGGCCGAGCCGTGTGCACTGCTCCAACACGATCGCCTTTCCGCGCGCGCCCCGGTAGTAGTCGAGGATGAACGCCGGCGAGCGGGCCGGGTAGTGGTTCATGCCGTTGATGTCGAGCGCCGGCGCCATCTGGTGATAGTCGGTGTGCTGCACCATGAACGACTGGAAGTTGGTCGTCACCCATTTGCCGGGGTCGAGCCGGTGGATCAGATCGGCGCGCCAGCGGGTGAAGTCCACGTTCAGCTTCGACATGAAGCGGCGGTATTCCAAGGCAAGCTGCGGCGAGGGGTGTTGCAGGCGGTCGGGGAAGGGGACCTCGGCGAAATCGCTGAAGGTGAAGGACCAGAAGTGCGCGCCCCAGGCCGCGTTCAGCCGCTCGACTGTACCGTACTTCTCCCGGAGGTAGTCGTGGAAGCGCGCCCGGCAACCCTCGCAGAAGCAGTCGTTGCCCATGCCCACCTCGTTGTCCACCTGCCAGCCGATGATGGCAGGATGGCCGGCGAAGTGCTCGATCACTGCCCGGTCAATCCGCTCGCTAAGCTGGACGAACTCCCCGTGCGTCAGCCCGATCAGGTAGCGGAAGCCCGCGTTGTTGAGCTTGCCGTCCACGGTGGTGTTCCGCACGCCGGGATATTTCCGATAGACCCACGGCGGCGGGGTGCGCGAGGGGGTGCACAGCAACGTCTTGATGCCGTGGTCGGCCAGGATGGCGATGGCCCGGTCGAAGAGGCCGAAGTCGAGCTGGCCCTCCGCCGGCTCGATGGCGCTCCAGGCGAACTCGCCCATGCGCACGCCGTTTACGCCCGCGGCCTGCATCATGCGGGCATCCACCGGCCAGCGTGCTGCGGGCCAGTGTTCGGGGTAGTATTGGACTCCGTAGTACATCGGATTGCACCTCGCTCGCCGAGTGTCTGTTGGTCTGTGCAATTCTAGCAGACAACACCGCGACGCACGCTGCGCGATGTCATAGATAGAGATCGAGACAGGGATGAGCTTGGTCATACCGCAGTCGCCATGCTCGTGTTACCATAACCAGCGTCGTTCCACCATCTCACCTTGGGAGCTTATCCATGTCAGCGCCAATCGCTTTGCAACTCTACTCCGTCCGCGAAACCCTGGCGAAGGATTTCGACGGCGTAGTCCGCCAGGTGGCCGCGATGGGGTATGCCGGCGTCGAGACGGCCGGCTTCCCGAGCACGACGCCGCAGGCCGCCGGCAAGCTCTTCAAGTCGTTGGGCCTGGCCGTGCCCAGCGCACACATCCTCCCGCCGCCAGTCGGCGCCAGGCTCGCTGAAGCGATGGACACGCTGGCAGCCATCGGCTGCCAGTGCATCGTCTCCGGTTTCGGCCGCGACAACTTCAAGACGCTGGACGACATCAAGCGCAGTTGCGACGTCTTCAACCAAGCCAACGCCGAGGCGCGCGCGCGGGGCGTCGCGTTCGCCGTTCATAACCACTGGTGGGAATACGAGCCGGTGGAAGGCCGCCTGCCCTACAAGGTCATGCTAGAGCTGCTCGACCCCACCGTGCTGTTCGAGGTGGACACCTATTGGGTAAAGACCGGCGGCCCAGATCCGGCCGCGGTCGTCAAGGAGTTGGGCGGCCGGGCGCCGCTCCTGCACATCAAGGATGGCCCCGCAATCAAGACCGAGCCGATGGTCGCGGTCGGCGAGGGCGTCATGGATTTTCCGGCCATTCTCCAGGCCGGCGCCGGCCACACTGAATGGCTGATCGTAGAGCTTGACCGCTGCGCGACAGACATGCACGAAGCGGCGGCGAAGAGCTATCGCTACCTGGCAGGGCTATAGCCTTGTCCTGCCGGGCGCACAACCCGGACCCGCAAGAGCCGCGAGGATGAGCAAATCCATCGTCATCGTCTTCATGTCGAACGGCATGGGCACGTCCAGCGCCCAGGAGCTGCGCGAAACCCTGGCGCAGAAATTCCTGGCGCTGATCGCAGATGCGGGCTGTCTGCCGAAAGCGATCTGCTTCTACACGGACGGCGTCAGGCTCGTCTGTGCAGGGTCGCCGCTGCTGGCAGAGCTGCGGGCATTGGAGGCGCACGGGGTGCCTCTGGTGATCTGTAAGACCTGCCTGGACTACTTTGGCCTGGCAGACGCGGTGCGGGTGGGAATCGTCGGCGGCATGACCGACATCATCACGGCGCTCTGGCAGGCCGATACGGTGATCAACCTCTGAGCGACGACCAGAAGATCTCAACCATTCCTTTGCGCCTTTGCGTGAGGCCAGCGAGGTTCGCTTTTTTGTCCAATTCGTTCTGTGTTTTCAGGACGGGGCAAACGAGTTGCACGATCGCGCGGAATTCGATGTGCACAAACGCCGAAGTTGTGTTACAATAGCGTCCAGCGTCATCCGCGGTTTTGGCGTTCGTCCATGTACCGCATCTCGGAGTCGTTCCAGCGTTTCTATGCACCCTAGGAAGGAGGCTCTATGCGTAAGCATCGTGCAGCGAGGTTCGTGGCGACCGTGCTGTTCATTTTGGCTCTGGTCTTCTTTCTGATCGGTGCCTATGCAACCATCTTCGTCTTGCGCGGGCCCGGAGGCGCAAGTTGGGGCCCGGGCTGGGCTGGTTGGCTAGGCATTCCGATCATGATTGGCGCCTTCTTCAGCGCCATCAGCCTGTTTGTCTTCGGAGCGGTGCTCTATTTCCTGACCAGGATTGCAGGCAATCTTGGCGAGACTCGGAAGAGCTGGGAGGCAGCCGCCCAGGCCGCGGCAAAGCCTGCGGCGCCTGCAGCGCCGAGACCGCGGGCGCCAGCGCCCATGCTTGATGCACGCGTGCCCGCGGTCGCGGCCGGCGCAACCGCGGCAGGCGCGGCCGTGATTGCAGAAGCAGCGCGGCGTGTGGAGGGGGCGGTCCCCCCACCGCGCGCAGTTGAGGTCGCAGCGCCCGAAGTCGAAGTGACGCCGCCCGAAGTCGTGGCCCCTGCGGTCGAGGTGGCAGTTCCCGAAGTTGCAGTGGCGGCTCCCGAAGTCGAGATCACCGCCCCCGAGCTCGCGGCCGCGCCGCCGGAGGTCGAGGTCGCAGCGCCAGAGGTTGAGGTCGCAGCCCCCGAGCTCGCGGCCGCGCTGCCCGAAGTCGAGATCGCAGCGCCAGAGGTTGAGGTCACAGCCCCCGAAATCGAAGTGACGCCGCCAGAGGTCGAGGTCGCGGCGCCAGAGGTTGAAGTCGCGGCCCCCGAAATCGAAGTGACGCTGCCGGAGGTCGAGGTCGCAGCGCCAGAGGTTGAAGTCGCGGCCCCCGAGCTCGCGGCCGCGCTGCCGGAAGTCGAGATCGCAGCGCCAGAGGTTGAGGTCGCAGCCCCCGAAATCGAAGTGACGCTGCCGGAGGTCGAGGTCGCAGCGCCAGAGGTTGAAGTCGCGGCCCCCGAGCTCGCGGCCGCGCCGCCAGAAGTCGAGATCGCGGCGCCAGAGGTTGCGGTCGCAGCCCCCGAAGTCGAAGTGACGCCGCCGGAGGTCGAGGTCGCAGCGCCAGAGGTTGAAGTCGCGGCCCTCGAGCTCGCGGCCGCGCCGCCCGAAGTCGAGATCGCAGCGCCAGAGGTTGAAGTCGCGGCCCCCGAGCTCGCGGCCGCGCCGCCAGAAGTCGAGATCGCGGCGGCGGCGCCGGTCGCCGAGGCGCCCGAGACAGTCGCGCTACAGGCGCGAATCGTCGAGCTCGAATCGGAGGTGGCCACACTGCGCGCCGCGCGGATCAGCGAGCTCGAAGCGGAAGTGGCCATGCTGCGCGCCGCGCGGGCCCCGGCCGAGCCGGAACTCCCCGCACCGCCAGAGGTCGAGGCAGCCCCGGCTGAAGAAGCGATCGGTGCGCCGGCCGCAGAAGCCGATGTCGCGGCCTTGCAGTCGCAGGTCGCCGCGTTGCAGGCCACCACCAACGAATTGTTAGCCAGACTGGCGGCGGCCGGCGCAACGCCGGTCGCGCCGGTCGAGACAGCCGCGCCAGCGCCAGAAGCCACACCGGCTGGCGCTGACGAACCCGCGGCCGAACCGGTTGTCGAGGTCAACGCCGCCGACGCATCCGGCAAACTGCCCGGCTCTGAAGAAGCAGCCCGCATCGCGGCCGAGATGGCAGCCCTCAGGGTAACCCAACGTTATGTGACGGAGACGAGGGCCGTGCTTCCCGAGGGTGGCCGGCCGGCCGCAGCCGATGATCTGACAGTCATCAAGGGGATCGGCCGGGTCTACGCCGACCGATTGCGCCAGGCTGGCATCGGCAGCTTTGCAGCCCTGGCAAGCGCGACCGACGATCTGCTGGAACAAGTGACGAGCGGCAATCTGGAGCGCGTTGTCCGCGATGATTGGCGCGGACAGGCGCAGCGCCTGGCCGGGTAGCCTGCCGGAATAGAAAGCATCGAGAGAGGGGAGAGCTGTGGCTCTCCCCTTTTTCTTGCCCCAGTTCGCGCTTCTGGTCGGCCGGCGCGGTGTCTCCGCCTCGCCTGAATAGCCCAAAACGCCCTCCTGCGGTATAATGTGCGCAACGAATGTACTCAGGAGCGGTCATGAACGACCAGATCGAATTGACGCCAAACTCCTTCGGGCTTGTGCGGCCGATCAGCATCGAGGACGAGATGCGCGGGTCCTATCTGGACTATGCCATGAGCGTCATCGTTGCACGCGCGCTGCCCGATGTCCGCGATGGTCTCAAACCGGTCCAGCGCCGGATCCTCTATGCAATGCACGATATGGGGCTGCGGCCAGGCAGCCAGTACAAGAAATCTGCCCGTATCGTCGGCGAAGTGTTGGGCAAGTATCATCCGCATGGCGACTCGGCGGTCTACGATGCGATGGCTCGTATGGCGCAGGAGTTTTCGCTGCGTTATCCTTTGGTGGATGGCCAGGGCAATTTCGGCTCGGTGGATGGCGATGCGCCGGCCGCCATGCGCTACACAGAAGCGCGGCTGGCGCGCATTGCGGAACCTATTCTCAGCGATATTGACAAGGATACCGTTGACTGGACCGATAACTTCGACGGCAGCCTGCAGGAGCCGGTCGTTCTGCCGGCCCTGCTGCCCAATTTCCTGCTCAACGGCAACAGCGGCATCGCCGTCGGCATGGCCACCAACGTCCCGCCGCACAATCTGAGCGAGATTACCGATGCCATCGCCTATTTGATAGACGCCTGGCAACAGCGCGATGACGTCTCGGTTGACGAGCTCATGCAGTTCGTCCAGGGCCCAGACTTTCCCACGGGTGGGTTCGTGCTGGGCCGCGAAGAGATCAAACAGGCGTATGGCACGGGCAAGGGCCGGGTGACGATGCGCGCGGTCACTCGCATCGAGGAGACGGGCGGCGGCCGGCATCGCATCATCGTAACAGAGATCCCTTTCCAACTCAATAAGACCACGCTGCTCGAGCGTATCGCCGAGCTCGTGCGCGAAGGCCGTCTGGCCGATGTCAACGATCTGCGCGACGAATCGGACCGCCGGGGAATGCAGATCGTGGTCGAGCTGAAACGCGGGGCGCCCCCGCGCAAAGTCCTCAACCAACTCTTCAAGTATACCCCTTTGCAGAGCACCTTTGGCGTCAACATGCTGGCGCTGGTGGACGGCGAGCCGAGGCTGCTCAGCCTCAAACGCGCGTTGGAACATTACGTCGAGCACCGGATTGACGTCATCACACGGCGCACGATCTACTTGCTCAACCAGGCCCGCGAGCGAGCGCACATCCTGGAGGGTTTGCGGATCGCCCTGCAATTCCTGGACGAGGTGATCGCCATCATCCGCGGCGCGGAGAGCGCCGAAGCTGCGCGCGGCAAGCTCATGGCGCGCTTCAGGCTAACCGTGAAGCAGACGCAGGCGATCCTGGACATGCAGTTGCGGCGTCTGGCCGCGTTGGAGCGCCAGAAGATCGAGGAAGAGTACACCAGTGTGCTCGGCCAGATCAAACACTACGAGGAGCTGCTGGTGGATCCGACGCGCATCCTGGGCGTGATCAAGGACGAAGTGCTGAACTTGAAAGAACGCTTTGGCGATGCCCGGCGCACGCAGATCGTGGCCGAGGCGGCCGAGGACCTCTCGGAAGAGGACCTGATCCGCCAGGAGAATGTGCTGATCAGCGTCACCCAGAACTCCTACATCAAGCGCACGGCGCTGACCGCCTATCGGACGCAGGGCCGCGGAGGCCGCGGCGTCCAGGGGATGCGCACGCGCGATGAGGACGAAGTGGTGGATCTGTTCGCAGCGCGCACGCTCGATCACCTGCTCTTCTTCACCAATCGCGGCCGGGTGTACGGCCAGCGCGTCTTCGCGCTGCCCGATGCCGCCCGCGATGGCCGAGGGCTGCCGCTCGTCAACGTGCTCAACCTGGCGGCCGACGAGCGGGTGACGACCCTGTTGGTCGTCCCCGACTTCCAGCAGGCCGAATACGTCACGCTGCTGACCCGTCAGGGCAAAATCAAACGCGTGAAGCTGGAGGAGTTCGCGGCGGTGCGGCCCAGCGGCATCATCGCCATGAACCTGGAGGTCGGCGACGAGCTGGGTTGGGCGCGCGCCACACACGGCGACCAGGAGTTCATCATCGTTACGGCAGGCGGTCGCGCGTTGCGCTTCGCTGAAACCACGGTGCGGCCGATGGGTCGCTCGGCGGCCGGCGTCATGGCCATTCAACTGGCCGAGGGAGACGTGATCGCCAGCTTCGGCGTGGTGGAGTCGGGCGGCGACCTGTTGGTGATCACGCAGCACGGTTGGGGCAAGCGCGTCGCGCTGACCGAGTTCACACCGCATGGCCGCAACACCGGCGGCCAGTGGACGTTGGCGCACACCCGGCTCGATGAGATCGGCCAGGTAGCGGCTGCGCACGTCGTCCAGCCCAAAGATCAGGTTACCGTGATCACCGCCAACGGCGTCGCCTTGCGCACGCCGGTCGAGGCCATCAGCCAACAAGGCCGTGTGACGCGCGGCGTCCGCCTGGTGAACCTGGACGATGGGGATACCGTGGCCGCGATGGCGCGGCTGGCCGCGGCGGTGGAGAAAGGGGCGGCAAAGGATGAAAAAAGGGCAACTTCCAATGAAAGCCATTTCCCTACGCCTGGATGAGAACCAATACGAGCGATTGCGCGTCCAGTCTTTTGCAACTCGCCAGCCGGTATCTGAGATCATCCGCACAGCCATTGATGCTCACTTGAAACGGGTTCCATCAAGCCGGGGCAAGAATGGTTCTGGACAGCGGAATGGCAAGCTGCCGAGAAAGAGGCGGAAGCCGATTTGGCTGCCGGTCGCGTCGAAACTTATGAGACCGATGTTGAGTTCCTGGCCAGCCTTCGGTGGACTTTCCACTTCCAAGAAGACTCCAAGACCGGCGAGAGGGTCTGTGTTCATCGCGTCATCGGCGCCCATGACACGGTCTATCGCAATCCATAACGCCTGCTCAATCTGCCGGAGCGCCTCATGTCTCTTTCCACCATCCTTCATCGCGGCATCGGCCTCCAACTGGAGGTGCTGACCCAGCCCGTGGCCGAGCGGTTGGCCGAAACGCTGGTGGCGTTCGCCAATGGCGACGGCGGCACGGTGCTGCTGGGCGTGGATACCCAGGGACAGATCACCGGCGCGCTCCAACCGGACGAGGCCGATGGGGCGCTGCGCGCCGCCCTGACCCTGTGCCGGCCCCTGGTGGCGACCGAGTGGCAGCAATTCGAGGATCGCGCCGGACTGGCCGTCGCCATCCGCGTCCCCCGCAGCACCGAGCTGCACTCGCTGGCCGATGGCCGGGTGCTGGTGCGCACCCATGCCGGCAATGAGCCGCTGGATGGCGCCAAGATCAGCCACCTGGCCGCGACCAAGGCCAGCGGCGACTTCGAGCTAGAGTGCGTCGCGGGGGCCGGCCGCAGCGACCTGGCGGAGGCGGTGATCCGCGATTACATCCAACGCCGGGCCGCGCGGCTGGGTCGCGACCTGGGCCAGACCGAGGATGAGCTGTTGGCGGCCATCGGCGCGCTCAATCCCCAGGGCCAGCCGACTGTGGCAGGGCTGCTGTTGTTCGGCAAGGAGCCGCAGTTCTTCATCCCGCAAAGCGGCCTCATCTATGTCCGCTTTGCCGGCGCCGATCCGCGCGGACCGGGCGGCATGCCCGGCTACAGCCGCCGCGAGGAGTTCAACGGCGCGCTGGCGCGGGTCATCGAAGACTGTTGGGCGATCTTGCTGCAGGAGATGCGCGGGGAGGCCGTCGTGCGCGGCCTCAAGCGCGAGGATCGCATGCTCTATCCCACCTTTGCCGTGCGCGAGGCACTCGTCAACGCGGTCTGCCATCGCGACTATCGTCTGACCGGCCGCCGCGTCGAAATCCGCCAGTTCGATGATCGCCTGGAGGTCAGCAGCCCTGGCGGTCTGCCGGGCTACATCACCCTGGACAACATCGTCGAGGATCACTTCTCGCGCAATCCGCGGCTGGTCAACGGCCTGTTCGAATGGGGTTACATCGAGCAACTGGGGCTGGGCATTGACCGCATGATCGAGGAGATGGTGCAGGCCGGCCATCCGCAGCCAGAATTCCGCGCCACCCCCTATTCCTTCACCGTCATCCTCCGCCGCGGCAACCAGGTCGGCCTGGAGGCCCGCCGCGCCTTGCCCGACTGGGGCGCTCGCCTCAACGAGCGTCAAATCCGTGCCTTGCAGTACCTCCAGGACTATGGCCGGATCGCCAACCGCGAATATCGCGATCTCTGTCCTGATGTGTCGCCCGAAACGCTGCGCCTCGACCTCACCGACCTGGTGGACAAGGGGTTAGTGATGAAGATCGGCGATAAGAAAGGAACCCACTACATTCTGAAGTGAGGAGGATCGCGTGACAGGCATGATCGGCAGAGTGCTCGGCAGGTATCGTCTTATGGAGCTCTTGGGCGCGGGCAGCATGGCCCAGGTCTATCGCAGCCAGGATACGACCACCGGCGCCGAGGCGGCGGTCAAGGTGCTCCATCCACATCTGGCGAACGATGAAGGGGTCGTTACTCGTTTTCGCCGCGAGACGCGCGCGGCGGCCAGCCTGGACCACCCCCACATCGTGCGCGTCCTGGACCATGGGACCGAGGGCGATCTGCACTATCTGGTGTTGGATTTGGCGAGCGGCGTGTCGTTGAAGGACGCTCTGCACAGCCGCCAAGAGCCCTTCACGCCCACCGAGGCGGTGAAGCTCGTGGCGACGTTGGCGGATGCGTTGGACTATGCCCATGGCCTGGGCGTGGTGCATCGCGACGTCAAGCCCTCCAACATTCTCTTGCGCAACGGCCAGCTGGACGATCCCGTGCTTACCGACTTTGGCATCGCGCGCGTGGTGGAGGCGACCGCGGCCACGGCCGACGGCATCGCCCTGGGCACGCCCACCTACATGGCGCCCGAACAGGGGAACGGCCAGGCCGGCGATGCGCGCAGCGATGTCTACTCGCTGGGGGTGATCCTCTACGAGTTAGCGACCGGCCAGCCGCCGTTCAAGGCCGACTCGCCCTATACCTTGATCCTGCGCCACATCCACACGCCGCCGCCGCCCCCGCGGACCTTGCGGCTCGATCTGCCGCGCGCGCTCGAATTCGTCATCTTGCGGGCCTTGAACAAAGACCCCGCGGATCGCTTCCCGTCGGCCGGCGCTTTTGCGACCGCGCTGCGCGCCAGCCTGGACAACGAGGCTGCCAGGCGTTCCGGCAGAACGAGAGCCGCGCCGGTCTATGCGGCTGCCGCCGTGGGTTTGCTTCTGCTCCTGGTTTTTGCGGCGTGGCGGTTGGGCTGGCTGGCATCGGGCCCGCTTCCCCTTGGGGGCGCCAACGCAGCCAAACCCCCGCCCGCGATCCTGACTTTGCAGGGCGCGCCGGCCATCAGCGATACGTGGCTGGACCCTGATGTGCCGGACCGGCCGGCCTACGACGACGGCAAGGTGCACCTGCAAGGCCCATCCACGCCCGATCGCGTGCTCGTGCGCGTGGCTTTGCCGCAATGGCCGGCCAACACCGAGCTGCTTACCGCGACGCTCAGCGTATACACCGTGCCATGGGGCAAGGACAATCGCTTTGCGACCGTGACGGTCCACCGGCTGCTGCGCGACTGGGATCAGAAGACCGCCACCTACGAGAAGCCGTGGCAGACCCCCGGCCTGCAGCCAGATGTAGACTATCAGATCCGCCCCATGGCGGTCATCACCCTGACGACGCTTCTGGAAAAGGAGGGGTGGCTGGCGGTGGACATCACGGCCGCAGTGCGAGAGTGGCTGGCAGGCCAGCCCAACTATGGGCTGGCCTTGCGGATGAGCGATGACAGCTTCGGCATGGCGCACCTGTGGGTCTACACGGCGGAGTACGAAGACCCGAATCTGTGGCCAAAATTCACCCTGGTGTACCAGCAGCGCTAGCCCCATCAGCACACCTCATGTCTGAGTTACTGCTCCTCTACGGCGCTTTCGCGCTGATCAGTCTCTCGGGCGCGCTGTCGCCTGGTCCGCTGACTGCGCTCGCGATCAGCGAAGGCGCGCGCGCCGGCCGGTGGGCGGGCGCGGCGATCGCGGTCGGCCACGGTTTGGTCGAGGGACCCGCAGTGTTCGCCATCGCCTACGGGCTGGGAATATGGCTGCGCCAGCCGCTGGTGAGCGGCCTGATCGGACTGACGGGCGCGGCGGTGCTCCTTTGGATGGGCTATGGGCTGGCGGTCGGCGCCTGGCGCGGCCAGCTCACGTTGGCTGCGGCCTCTGGCGCGCCGGCCCCCAGCGTCCTGCGATTCGGCCACATGCCGGCCGGCGTCATCTTCACCCTTTCTAATCCCTATTGGGCGCTCTGGTGGGCCACGCTCGGCGCGGCCTACATCGCCAGGGTCGTGACGCTGCAGCCCGGCCCGCTGGCGCTCTTCGGTTTCGTCTTCGTCCACTGGCTGACCGATCTCGCCTGGCTGGGAGGTTTGAGCCTCCTGGTCGGCTCTGGCCGGGGGCTGATCGGCGACCGGGGCTACCGGGTCATCTTGCTGATCTGCGCCGCGTTTCTGCTCGCGTTCGGCGGCTACTTTGCGGGGAGCGGGCTGGCGTTTCTGATGAGAGCGCGGCCGGCCGGATGAGTTCAGCGTCCCGCTCTGTAGAGAAGAGGGGTTGGATTTGGGGTCTGGGCCGCGGGTTGTGTATAATGGCATCGGCTTGGGACGTGGCGCCCAGCGGATGATAGCTGGCTATCTCTTGCAGCGCCAGACGCGGTAACTCCGCAACTCCCCGCAGAACATCACAACACAAAGGAGTGTGTGGCATGTCTACTTCGCTCAATCCCTTCGAGATCTCACAACAGCAACTCGACGAGGCCGCCGCCATCTTGGGCCTTTCGCCTGCGATGCACGACTTCCTGCGCACGCCGATGCGCGAGCTGCACTTCAGCATCCCGGTGCAGATGGATGACGGCGGCTTCAAGACTTTTCAGGGCTTTCGCGTGCAGTATAACGATGCGCGCGGCCCGGCCAAGGGCGGCATTCGCTTTCACCCCGACGAGACCATTGACACGGTCCGCGCGTTGGCCGCCTGGATGACCTGGAAAACCTCGGTGGTGGACATTCCGTTGGGCGGCGGCAAGGGCGGCGTGATCTGCGACCCCAAGGCGTTGTCGGAAGGCGAGCTGGAACGGCTTAGCCGCGGCTATATCCGCCGCGTGGCTTACTTCATTGGGCCAGACAAAGACGTCCCTGCGCCCGACGTCTACACCACGCCGCAGATCATGGCGTGGATGATGGATGAATATGAGACCATCACCGGCCGCCACCTGCCCGGCATCATCACCGGCAAGCCAGTGCAGCTCTTTGGCTCGCTGGGCCGCGGGGACGCCACCGCGCGCGGCGGCATCTACGTCACGCGCGAGGCGGCCAGGGCGCTCAGCCTGAACCTGCAGGGCGCCACGGCCGCGATCCAGGGCTATGGCAATGCCGGACAATACGCGCATTTGTTGGGCCGCGATCTGCTTGGCTTGAAGGTGGTCGCAGTCAGCGATTCTAAGGGCGGCATCTACAGCCCCGCGGGCATTGACTACGGTCAGGTAGTCAAATGGAAAGACGAGACCCGCAGCGTGGTCAACTACCCCGGCGCGGACAACATCACCAATGCCGAGCTGCTGGAGCTTGAGGTGGATGTGTTGTTCCCGGCCGCCCTGGAGAACGTGATCACCGCCAGCAACGCCGATCGCATTCGCGCCAAAATCGTCGGCGAGCTGGCAAATGGCCCGACCACTCCCGAAGCAGACACAATCCTCTATAACAACGGCGTGACCGTGCTGCCTGATTTCCTGTGCAACGCGGGCGGCGTCACCGTCAGCTACTTCGAGCAGGTGCAAAACGCCTACAACTTCTATTGGCCGCTAGAGGAGATTCACACGCGATTGGATGACAAGATGACGACAGCCTTCCACGCGGTGCACCAGATGGCGCAGCAGCGCAAGGTGCACAATCGGCTGGCCGCCTACCTGGTCGCGGTTCAACGCGTGGCCGAGACCGTCGCGCTGCGGGGGTGGGTTAAGTAACATTGGGAGCGATTGAGTTTGAGGGATGCCAACTTGCGGAATGCGATTCGCCGGGAGAGGACCTCTCCCGGCGAATCTTGTTCTGCGGGAACCGCGATCGCGCGGGCGACCGCGCGGGATCGCCCCTGCTACAGCGTCGCCAAGAGCTCCGCCAGCGCCTCACGACTCGGTCGCAGCTTCTCCTCTGGCAGGTAGGCCAGCGGCGTGTCCACAAGCTGCAGCAGCTCGTGCAGGTCGGGGCGCTCTTTTTCGCTGACGTAGATCAGCCCTGTGATGAACTGCTGCTTCTGCCGGGCCTCCTCCAGCACGCGCAAGGCGTTGAGCTTGTCTGTGGGATCGTAGTTGGGGTCCAGCTTCTTCAGCATGATCTTCGTGCCGTCGTGCATCTCCACCTGGAGCTCGCCCTTGTACGCCGCATCAATGGTGATCTCGGCATAGTCAGGGATGAAGTTCAGCTCGTTGAGCGGGAACTCCCGTTCCTTGCCCCAACTGTAGCTCTTGGAGGAGTCGTCGTGGTTGTTGAAGGTAACGCAAGGGCTGATGATGTCCAGCACCGCGATACCGCGATGGCTGAACGCCGCGCGCAGCAGCGATTCCACTTGGCGAGGATCGCCCGCGAAGCTGCGCGCGACGAAGGTCGCATTCGCAGCCAACGCCTCCATGCAGATGTCGAGCGGCGGCAGGTTGTTGACCCCCGCGTATTTGAGCTTCTGACCCAGATCGGCCGTGGCGCTGAACTGACCCTTCGTCAGGCCATAGACGCCGTTGTTCTCCACAATGTAGAGCATCGGCACGTTGCGCCGCACCGCGTGCTTGAACTGGCCGGTGCCGATAGAGGCGGTGTCGCCATCGCCGCTGACGCCGATCACGGTCAGATCGCGATTAGCCACCGCCGCGCCGGTTGCGGTGGCGGGCATACGGCCATGCACACCGTTGAAGGCATGGCTCCAGCCCAGGAAATAGGCCGGCGACTTGCTGCTGCAACCGATACCGCTCATCTTGACGACTTGCGTCTGGTCCAGCCCCAGTTCCCAGGCCACGTTCATAATGCGCTGGCTGATGGTATCGTGGCCGCAGCCCTTGCACAGGGTCGAGGGCGCGGCTTTGTATGCATTCTTGTCCAGGCCCAGGGCGTTGACCTTGGCGCCGCGGGCCGTTTCGACTGTTGTAGCCATCGTCAGTCTCCTCACAACATCCTCTGGATCGTCTCGGCGATCCAGTCGGCTGTCAGCGGCCAGCCGTTGCAGCGAGCGATCGAAACCAGCTTTTCGCCGCAGCACGGCTCTTCCGAGAGCAGGATCTGGTAGAGCTGGCCGTCGTGGTTGTTCTCCACCACGCAGATGCGCTCGTAGCGGTTGATGAAGTCGCGCACGGCATCGTTGATCGGCAACGCGCGCAGACGCATGTAGCTGTTCTCGATGCCCGCCGCGGTCAGCAGATCGCGCGCCTCGACGATGGCCGTGTGGTTCGAACCGACGCTGATGATGCCGACGCGCGCGCGCGCCGCCTCGTCCGCGACCGGCTCGGGCACCAACGTCCGCGCGGTGTTGAATTTGCAGGCCAGGCGATTCATGTTGCGTTCCCAGTCCTCGGGGCGTTCGCTGTAGCGAGCATTCTCGTCATGGCCGGTGCCGCGCGTGAAATAGGCCGCGGCCGGATGGGGCGTGCCGGGCAGCGTGCGATAGGTGATGCCATCGCCGTTCACATCTTTGTAGCGCGCCCACGATCCACCGATCTCGCGAATCTGTTCCAGGTCGAGCACTTTACCCCGATCCATGGGCGTTGGAGGGTATTCGAATGGATCGCTGATCCAGACGTTCATGCCCAGGTCCAGATCGCTCATCACGAACACCGGCGTTTGCAGCCGCTCTGCCAAATCGAACGAACGCCAGCCGAACTCGAAGCACTCCTGCGGGTCGGCCGGGAAGAGCAGGACGTGGCGTTTGTCGCCGTGGCTCAGATAGTAGGCGGCCGCGATGTCGCCCTGGCTGGTGCGGGTGGGCAGCCCGGTGCTGGGGCCGATGCGTTGCACATCCCACACCACGGCCGGCACCTCGGCGAAGTAGGCCAGGCCGGCGAATTCGCCCATCAGATCGAGCCCAGGGCCGCTGGTGCTGGTCATGGCGCGCGCGCCTGCCCAGCCCGCGCCGATCACCATGCCCAGCGCGGCCAGCTCATCCTCAGCCTGAATCACCGCGAAGGTCGCTTTGCCCGTCGCGTCGTCGCTGCGCATTTGCGGCAGATATTTCATCAACGCATCCACCAGGCTGGAGGCGGGCGTAATCGGATACCAGGCGACGAAGCTTACGCCGCCGAAGACCGCGCCGAGCGCGGCCGCGCTGTTGCCATCCACCAGGATTTTGCCCTCGTTGAAGCCGGTCATCCGCTCCACTCGGAAGGGATCGGTCTTGACCAGGTTGGCTTCGGCCCATTGGAAGGCGCGGCGCACCATGTTCATGTTGAGGGCGATCGGCTTGGGCTTGCCGCCGAAGTTCCACGAGACGGCCGCCTCGATCTCTGCCATCTCGATGTCCAGCAGTTGCGCCAGGACGCCCACGTAGACCATGTTGGCGATGTAGTCGCGCAACTCGAACGGCAGTTTGGCTTCTTTGACCAACTGCGCCACCGGCATCGGATAGTAGGTGACATCCTCGCGGCGCGCGGCGATGGGCAGCGTGTCATCGTAGATGACCACCCCGCCTGGGGCCACCCTGGCCATATCGTCGGCGACCGTGCGCGAGTTCATGCAGACGACGATCTCATACGGATCGCGACGACCCAGGTAGCCGTCCTCGCTCAGCCGGATGATGTACCAGGTCGGCATGCCCTGGATGTTGCTGGGGAACATGTTCTTGCCGCTGACCGGGATGCCCATCTTGAACAAGGCGCGCAACAGCACGCCGTTGCTCGTCTGGCTGCCGGAGCCGTTGACCGTAGCGAAGTTGATCGAGAAGTTGTCGATCTTCGGCCCAGGGCCGGCGATCACATCCTCTCGCCGCTCCGTCGCCTCTGGCGGAGCTTTTTCCAGTACGACAGTCATAGAGTTCTCCTTTTTTGTGTAGGCGCTTCATGGGCTACGCCAAGCCGGTCCAGCAAACGCATGTGCTCGACCAGGAGCTGCTTGCCGGCGGCATGATCGCCCGCGGCCACCACGGCCACGATCCGCCCATGATAGTCCCAAACATCCCGCAGATAACTGTAGTCGGCGTAGGTGTCAAGCTCAACCATCTCATAGGCGTCCCAATAGGCCTCGAGCAGCCCCTGGACAAAGGGATTGTTCAGCCGGCTGAAGATGGTCAGATGAAAAGCGCGGTGTTCGAGATGTGGAATCTGAATGCGCTCCTGACCGAGCTTGACCGTAGCCTGCGCCACCAGCTCTGCCAGGCGCGCCTTATCGCCATCCTCCAGCAACCCCACCGCCTCATCCCAAAACGCGGTCTCCAGATGCACACGCAGGCTACTGTATGCGTAGAACAGCTTGTGATCTATGGCCAAAGCGATCTTCAGGCTGAGGCGCACGGCTGGCAGAAAGCTATAGCCCAAACAACGGATGCCGCGACGCGGGCTGGCCTCCACCAGGCCCAGCATCCGCGCCACTTCTAGCTGCTCGCGCAGCTTGCCCACGCTGACCCCCGTCGTCGCGCTGATCTCCTCCAGGGTCGGCAAGCGCGCGCCCGGCTCTCCGCCGTTGGTGAGCAGGTAGCGCAGGAACTCAGAATCTATCTGGGAAATGACCATGATCCGATGCACCGGGCTGTCCGATTATTTTAATTCATCGAATGAATCAGATTGATTGCAGTATAGCGCGAACGCAGAAAGAAGTCAATTTGACAGCCCGGCCCTGCGGATGATATGCTGGGTCATCGCACAACGCAGTGAGGTGTAACGCATGGCAGACGCCGACAGGCGCATCAGCGACGATGGTTTGCCGTCACATCCGGGGGGTTCCGATAGCGCAGATCACCGGCTTTCCACCATGTTCGAGATCGCCAGCATTCTGGCGACCGAGCATGATCTGGACGCCATGGTATCGAAGCTGCTGGTCAGCCTGGTAGAGACGCTCGAGACGGCCGAGGCGGGCATCTTATTGCTATACGATCCCGCGGAGGGCTGCCTGAAGCCGAAAGCTGCGCAGGGCTACGATCTGGGCATCTTGCGGAAACTGCGCATTGCCCCCAACGAAAGCAGGACAGGCAAGGCGTTCTCCACCGGCAAGACCGAGCTTTACCCCACACCCGAGATCACGGCGGCCGCCATGTCCACCCTGACGCCGGCCAATCGTGCCATTCTGACCGCGGCTGCGGTCAGAAAAACCATGCCCCAGAGCAGCGTTTGCATCCCGCTCATCAACAGCCAGGTCAAGATCGGCGTGCTGCTCCTTGAGAGCTTTCGGCAGTCCGGCAGCTTCACATCGGGGGACCTGGCCTTTCTTGAGCCAATCGCCGATCTGCTTGCACTCTCCATCGAAAACACCCGCCTGCGCCAGGAACTGGATGCCATCCGCTCTCTCAGCGAGGCCAATCGGCTCAAAGCCGAGGTCATCTCCACCCTGGCGCACGAGATGCGCACGCCGCTAACCTCCATCAAAGGCTATTCCACCGCACTGCTCATGGATGACGCCAGCTTCAGCGTTGAGACGCAGCGCGAGTTTCTGCAGATCATTGACGAGGAATGCGATGTTCTGCAAGACCTGGTTCACGATCTGCTCGAATCCTCGATCATTGACGCGGGGTTCTTGAAGCTGGAGGTGCAGCCTGTTCAGGCATCGCGTCTGGCCAGAGAAGTTCTGGAAGAGATCGCGCACCTGAGCCGAAAGCATCGCTATCTGGTGGACATCGCGCCGCAGTTCCCGGTCCTGGACGCCGATCCGCGGCGCATCCGCCAGGTGTTGCGCAACTTGCTGGACAACGCCGTCAAGTATTCACCCAACGGTGGGCTGGTCGTGGTGCGCGGCGAGGTCTTGCCTGACGAGGTTGTCATCAGCGTGGCGGACCAGGGCGAAGGAATTGCGCCGGAACACCTGAACCGGCTTTTCGAGAAGTTCTTCCGCATTCGTTCCGGCCTGGGGCGGCATGTCGTCGGCACAGGTTTGGGGCTGCCGATCGCGCGCACGATCGTGGAAGCGCACGGCGGCCGCATCTGGGCCGAAAGCGTCGTAGGTCAGGGCACAACGTTCTACTTCACACTGCCCCGTTCTGGTTCCAACGACGCGGCAGAGGACGGCTCAACCGGAGGGCAGCATGAGTAGCGCAGAGCAGGCTCGCGGTCGGAAGATCCTGGTGGTTGACGATGAGCCGCGCGTCGTGCGGCTGGTTTCGGAAGTGCTCAAGGCGGTCGGCTACCAGGTGGTCGCTGCGGCCAGCGGCGCGTCGGTGCTGGAGATGGTCGCGCTGGAACAGCCCGACCTGATCTTGCTCGACGTCCTGCTTGGCAGCGGACCCAACGGCCACGAGGTTTGCCGGCGCATACGCGAGTTCTCGGACGTCGCGATCGTCATGTTGACCGCCAAAGCCACCGAAAGCGATGTGCTGGCGGGATTCGAGGCTGGTGCGGATGATTATCTGACCAAGCCGTTCAGCGCCAAGGAGCTCGCGGCCCGCGTCGCAGCCGTGCTGCGGCGCAGCCAGCGACCCGAAGAGGCCGTGACCGCGGCGTTCGCCTGCGGCGAGATTCAGATTGACTTCGCACGTCATAGTGTGAAGGTGCGCGGCCAGCCGGTGGCGTTGACGCGCACCGAATACGCGCTGTTGCACCAACTAGCGATCCACGCCGGTCGCGTGCTCTCTCATGCGGACCTGCTGACCCGCGTGTGGGGGCCTGAGTATCGCGACGACCTGGACTACTTGCGCGCCTACATCCGCTACCTCCGACGCAAGCTTGAAGTTGACCCCGCCAACCCCAAGTACATCCTCACCCAGCCTGGCATCGGCTACTATCTCGTGTGTACCGGCGAGTAGGGGCGCGGCCTTGCGCCTGCCCTGAGGGACGACCGCGCGCGCCGGCTGTTCCGGGCATCGTCCCTGCTTTTTCATGCGCTTTTCATCAGGTGGCCGGCCTTTTTTATGCGATTCTCATGCCTTCTGCGCTATCCTGACGGCGTGTTCCGATGCGGACACCCTGAGCGATAAATTCGCGACCCGAAGGGAGAATCACATATGTCTGACACTGCATTGCGCACCTCTGTGACCACGCTGCCTGCCGAGTTCGTGCTGCCGGATGCGGCCACCACGGCCGAGACCATTCTGGCTGAGGCGCTGACCTATTGCGCGCAACGGCTGGGAGTAGCCGGGCCGGAAGCCGCGCTGGCCCTGGTGCGGCAGGGCGCGGGCAAGGCTTGCAGCCACTACGAGTTCGGCCTGGTCAGGTCGCTAAGCGAGCATCTGGCCGCGCTGGACGATGAAGTCCGCGCCGTCTACCAGTTCGACGACGACGCCACACCCGAAGATACCATCTTCGGCGCAGCCGCGGGGGCGGCCATCCATCTGATCGTGTGGGCGCGCAGGAAAACCAACGCGCTGGACGCGCTGGTGGATGCGCTCGATCGCAGTCTGGCCCGGCGGACGGTTGGCCCGCAGCAGCCGCGGCTGCTCGATGTGCAGGTGGTGGACGACGCGGAAGTCAGTGCGCGCGTCGGCTATGCTGCGCTGCTCACCTCGCTCCATCATCCGGCGCTGCCCATCTGGCGCCGGTAGATATCAAGGAGGAGATCGTGCACACCCCATTGACGGAAACGCTGCCCAGGTTCCAGGTGGGCCTGCCGGCAGCCGAGCCAACCAGGCAGGACTTATGGGATACTGCGGTTGGCCTGCTCGATGCTGTCGCCGAGCGACTGCGGCTCGATCCTGGCATCCACGCGATTCTGCGCCAGCCTGAGCGTGAACTGACCGTCGCCATCCCGGTCGTCATGGATGACGGCGGGATCAGGGTCTTCACAGGCCATCGCGTCCAACATTCCAGCGCCCGCGGGCCGTGCAAAGGCGGCATCCGCTATCACCCAGACGTGACCCTCAACGAAGTCAAGGGTCTGGCGGCCATGATGACCTGGAAGTGCGCGGTGGTGGGCATTCCCTACGGCGGCGCCAAGGGTGGGGTGGCGTGCGATCCGGCCGAGTTCTCCCAAAACGAGCTGGCGCGGCTGACCCGGCGCTACACGGCCATGATCATGCCCATCCTCGGCCCTCGACGCGATATCCCCGCACCCGATGTCAACACCAACCCGCAGATCATGGCCTGGATTGCGGACACGGCCTCGATGCTGGAAGGCGCGGCGATGCCCGAGATCGTCACAGGCAAGCCGCTCAACGTCGGCGGATCCAAGGGCCGCAAGGAGGCGACCGGCCGGGGCGTCGCCATCGTGACCGCGGAGCTGCTCAAACGTCACAGCCGGCGTCTGGACGAGACGACAGTCGCAGTCCAGGGCTACGGCAACGTCGGCGAGGCCGCAGCAGCGATCTTGCACGATATGGGCTGCCGCATCGTAGCGGTCAGCGATGTGAGCGGCGGTCTGTGCAACCCGCACGGCCTGGACCTTGCCGACATCAACCGGCACGTCGCAGCTCATCCCAAACGCCTGCTGGCGGGCTACCAGGCAGCCGGCGTCGAGAGACTGAGCAATCAGGAGCTCCTGGAATGTCAGGCGGACGTGCTGATCCCGGCTGCGCTGGAACACCAGATCCGGCAGGACAACGCCGACCGCATTCGGGCCAGGTTCATCGTCGAGGGCGCCAACGGCCCGACCACGCAAGAGGCCGATGCGATCCTGGAGGAGCGCGGGGTGATCGTCGCACCGGATATCCTCGCCAACGCGGGCGGCGTGGCGGTGAGCTATCTGGAGTGGGTGCAAGATCTGCAGAGCTTCTTCTGGGAAGAGGCTGAGGTGAACCGGCAACTCACCGCGATCATGCAGCATAGCTTCCGGGAGGTCTGGGATTTCTCGCAGACCCAGGGCGTGTCGCTCCGGCTGGGGGCTTCGATGCTGGCGGTAGACAAGGTCGCCGAGACGATCCAGGCGCGCGGCATCTGGCCGTAACTGGCCGCTTGTGGATGGCTTCATTCGCTCGCACTTCGTGGTTGACGCCGAAGGCAAGATCGCGGACGTGCACGGAACCGGCGCGAGCAGCGGTGTGGCGCAAGATGCCATCTTGCGCCACGTTTTCATCTGACCGTAGCGCCGGCCGCGGCATGAACAACTGTCTTGAAATCGACCGCCTGGCGCCAGGCTTTTCAGTAGGCGCCTTTGCCCCGCAACACTACCCCGATCGTGCGCCAGAGGATGCGCAAATCCAACAGCGGCGAGTAATTCTGGATGTAGTACAGGTCGTCGTCGGTGTGCAGGTGCATGGGCCGATCGCTGCGGCCATTGACCTGCCACCAGCCGGTCATGCCGGGCGGCACTGCGAAACGTCTGCGCTGCCACGCCTCGTAGCGTTCCACCAGCCAGGGCAGCTCGGGCCGCGGCCCCACCAGGCTCATGTCGCCCCGCAGCACGTTGACCAGTTGCGGCAGCTCGTCCAGACTGGTGCGCCGGAGAAAACGACCCGCTCGCGTGACGCGCGGGTCATCGGGGCGTTTTTCGGGAGGCTGGAGGCCCTCTTGCCGCGGCCCCGCAGCTTGACGAGCATCGGCGTCGGCCCTCATCGAGCGGAACTTGTAGATCGTGAACAGCTTGCCGTTCTCGCCCACACGTTGCTGCCGGAAGAGCGCAGGGCCGGCCGAGTCCAGCCGGATGATGAGCGCAATGACCAGCATGATCGGCGCGGCCAGGATCAGGGCAATGCCCGCGCAGACCAGATCTAGCACCCGCTTGACCAGCCGGTTGGCGGGGTCAATCGCACCGTCGCGCAGCCCGATCACCGGAATCCCGTCGAAGTCCTCGATGGTGGCGCGGAAGAGGGCCAGGTCGAACAGGTCGGGCACCACGCGCACACGCACCGGCATGTTGCGCAGCGCGATGACCAGCGCCTCCAGTGAGCGGTGCGCGCGCAACGGCAACGCGAAGATCACCTCCTCCACCCGGTGGTGAGCGATCAGCCTGGTCGCCCGGTCAGTGGGACCCAGCACGGCCGCGCCGGCGAAGGTCTCGCCCAGTTTGGCCGGGTCGTCATCCAGGTAGCCTACCAGGGTCCATTCCCCGCCCGCGGTCACGCGCTGCGCCAACTCTTGCCCCACCTTGCCGGCGCCGATGATGAGCACGCGCGTGCCGCGGCCTTCGGCATGGCGCAACTGCTGCCAGAAGCCGATCGCCATCCGCAAGCCGACCAGGAAGATCATCTGCAAGAACAGAGAATACAGGAAGAGCAGCCGGGGGACATCGCGAAAGGTGATGTACAACAGCCCGGCGAACGCCAGGTTGCTCAACAGCACCGCCCGGCCGATGGTCCAGGCCTCGCCCAGCACGGGGGCGCGGCGTCGAGGCGTATAGACGGAGAACCAGGCGGACACCGATAGCCAGACCAGGGCGGCCATCACGTAGACCAACCAGGGTAAGTCCACGTAGAAAGGGGTCAGCCGCACGCCATAGGGCAGGTGCAGCCGGCCCAGGGCGGCCAGATAGAGGGCGACTAGAGTGAGCGACAGATCGGCCAGCAGCAGGCCGGCCGCGACGTTCGGGTCTTGTTTACGCATGAGCACCTCGCATAGGCAGCCTCGTCCGTTCACCAGCCTGGCCAGGTCAGGAGACTGGCCAGAACGGAGAGGAAGAGACGCCGCTTCGTTGCGGCCCAAGCGTGCTCAGTATAGCATGGAGTTACCTCCGCACCAAGCTTCTGAACAACGCCTCGTAACTATCGGTAACGGCCTCCCAACTGTAGATCGCCGCGGCCCGCGCGGCAGCCCGCCGCCGATAGTCGTCAACCAGCGCGGGATTAGCCAGCAGCCGCGCCAGCACCGGCCGCAGCGCGTCGCCCCCGCGGGCGCCGTCGTAGCTGAAACCCGCATCCCCGATCGTCTCCAGGTTTTCGGCCGTGTCGTGCGTCACCACGCAGGCGCCGAAGGCCATCGCCTCCACGAGCGCCGGATGCGTGCCGCCCACCCCCGATGTCTCCACGAAGATCGCCGCGTGCGAGCCCAGCTCGTGATACGCCTGTCCGAACTGATAGCCGGTGAAGATCACGCGCGGGTCATCGGTCATCTTCAGGCCGCGGATGTACTCCTCGGCATAGGGCGCATCGCCCACGATGACGCACTTCAGGTCGGTCTCCAGCTCACGAAACGCCTCGACGAGATGGTGTGCGCAGTTCTCCGGCACCAGCCGGCCCACGAACAGCACGTAGCCGCGCGGGGCCAACCCGAACTGCGTCAGCGTCGCGCCTGGCGGCACGACCGGCACGTCGGAGCCATAGGGGATGTAGGGCGGCTCGCTGCCGTAGGCGTCGCGATAGTAGGCCTGCACGACCCGCGAATCGGTCAGATAGACCGTGGGCAGGATCGTGGCCAGCCGCTCCGCAAAGCGGATGTAGGCCTTCGCTGGCCCCGGCCACTTGGCGCGCTTCCAGTCGAGGCCGTCCACGTTGAGCACCGTCGCCTGGCTCGCCAGGCGCGGAATCCATGTCACCGGGCTGTTGCCCGCGATCGCGTACAAGCAGATGTCATACCCCTGCGTCAGCGCGTGCAGCGAGGAGAGCAGGCTGTGGACGATCGTGTCCAGGTATTTGTTGGCGATGGTCGGCAGCTTTACCAGGCGCATCCCGCGATAGGTGGGCTGAGCGTAGGTGATGTGGTGCGTCCGGCAATAGACCGTGACCTGGTGTCCGCGCGCGACCAGGCGCGCGCCCAACTGCTCATAATAGGTCTCGAACCCGCTATAGCTGGCCGGCACTCCGCGCGTGCCGAGCATGGCGATCTTCATGGAGATCCTTTCGCATCTCGCGCCATCATGTGCACGTTGACTCCTGCCAAACCGGTCTCACGGACAGCTCGCCAGTATCCCGGCGATTGTTTCCTGCTGAGAAGGCGGAAGGGGCTGATACCTCTGAGCGATACGTCGAAGCTGTGTGCAATCCCCCATCTGAATGACCGCTTCCACGGCCAGTTGGGCCGCCTGACTACGCAAGGCTGCATCCACCGGCAGTCGGGCGGCCTGCTCCGCGGCAGCTATCGCCTCAGGCAGCCGAGAACTGCGATAATAGGCGACGCCCGAATAGTAGTGCGCCCAATAGTGATCTGGGCTCTTGCCGATGACGAAGGCAAACTCCCGAATGGCCTCGTCCAGTCTGCCGGCATCGAGGAGGACGGCGCCACAGTTGGCATGGGCCTCCCCGTGATCGGGTTGCAGCAGCAGGGCCTGTTCCAGCAGCTCGATAGCGCGTTGGGGATTGGCCTGGAACCGCTCGAAGATGCCCCACTCCAGCAAGATGTCGAAGCGCGGCCCGGGATCGTCTGCGGCCGCCAATGCCTGGGCATAGAGCGAACGAGCCGCTTGCACTTCGCTGCCCCGTGCAGCTTCACGTGCGGCGCCCAGCACATGGGAGCGTTCGCGATTGGCCAGAACGCCGAGCCTGGAATCACCCCTGGGGATAAGAACCTGCGCGGCATCAGCGTGACTCGCAGCCCGACCAGGTTCACCGATGTTGGTGTAGAGCCGCATCAAGGCCAGGTGCAAATCCGCATGGGTCTCGGCAAGCGGCTGGAGCTCTAGCATGGCCTCCAGTATCGCGGCGGCATCCTGCCAAACCTGGCCTGATGGCCGTTGCAGCCGAAAGAGCACAAGGTTGTTGAAGTCCACAAACGCCAGCCTGGCTGATAGCGATGCCCGGTCCTTGAGCTGGCCCTGATACCAGATCACCCCCCAGGCTGCGCCGGCCGTTCTCTGGTCGCCGGGGAGGTGATCGGCCAGCTCCAGCTCCGCTTTGATCACCGCTGTCGGGCTGCGCAGGTAGTAGCCTAACCCCTGCACGACGCGCAGCGCGTCTCCACCTCCCCTGTCACCGAAGATGCCGTCGCCGATGATCACATCCTGGGGAAGCACGTGAGCCGCAAGGTAGCTGGCGGCGCCTCGCCAGTCCTCCTTTTGGAAGCGGTAGTAGGCTGGACTGAGCGATACCATCAATACCGCTGCACCGAGGAGCGCCAGCCCTGCCGCGGCAGAACGCGAGACTCTCTTGCCAACGGCCGCCACGACGTCGTACACCGACGAAGAGCCCTGGGCAGCCATCAGCAGCACTGGCGCCACGATCGGGAAGAGGTACTTGACATCGAAGTAAGGCGCGGATGATGCGACTGTTAACGCAAGGGCAGGAACAAGCAGGTTCAGGATCAGATAGGTCGTTGCATCGAAGCGGCGCCGGAACAAACCCACGCCGACCCCAGCTATCGCCGCTGCAAGCAGGGCCAGGGCAAAGGCATGCTGCTGCTCAGCAATGCCCCGCCAGAAAGAGACCAGAATGGTCAGATCATGAGGTTTCGGAGCTGTTCCAGGCAGGCGCGCCAGGCCCGCCAGTAGCTGGGTGTGGAGGAGCAGGCTCCGATACCAGGGCAGATAGGCCACGGCGCACAAGAGAAACGAAGCTGCGAAAGGCAGGGCCAACCGTCTCAAGGGGGCCGGCCGGTCAGACCCATCCCGCCGAAGCAAGATAGCCAGACAAGTGAGCAACACGAAGCCTGCCTGGGCCGCCAGCCAGAGGAAGGCGAAGTAGTGGGTGTATAGGCCCGCGATCATCGCCAGGACATACCATAGCCATGACCATCTGCCATCCGTGGACAGACTGCGATACAGCCAATAGAGCGCGATGATCTGCAACAGGATCGCCGTCGTATAGGAGCGCGCTTCCTGTGAGAAGCGCAGGTGAAAAGGCATGGTCGCAAGCAGGAGGCTGGCCATCAGGCCGGCGACTGTGCTCATCTGCAAGCGCCGCGCGAGGACGAATACGGCCGGGACGCTCAAGATGCCTGCAAGAGCTGCTGGCAGGCGCGCCGCAAAATCGGAATCTCCCCAAACCCTGCTGACAGAAGTCAACGCGTAGAATAGGGGCGGATGATTGTCGTAGCGATGTATGATTTCCAGCATGACGTGTGGGCGCATCCTGATCAGGATTTCAGTGACGACCTCGTCAGCCCAAAGGCTGTTGCTATCCAGGTGATAGAGACGCAACACCAGGCCCAGCCATATCACCGCGATCAGAATAGCCCGCGTCCCCAAGCAACCGAGCGGGACGCTCCGCGGTCTGTCGGCTGGTTGGGTTGGCGCACTGACTCGCGTCATCTGGATACCTCAATGGCGAGAAGTCTACTTGCCAGCAGGACACACAGAACCTGGGTCGTCGCCCAGGGATCGGCACGCCGCCGCCCGAAAGGGGCCCTGCGGCGCCAGCTCCAGGTAGCGCCGCCACCAGAAAGCGGCGGTTTCGCGGTCCTGATTCTCCTCGCTGGTCAGCGCCAGCAGCGCGCAGATGTCAGGATCGGACCGATTGGCCGCCTGCGCCAGGCGGAACTGCGCCAGCGCCTCGGCCAGCCGTCCCTGCTGCCGATACGCCTCGCCGGCCAGGCGCGCCGGCCAGTATTGGGCGGCCTCCGCGGGCGGCAGGGCGGCCAGGATGAGCAGCGCCTCTTCGGCGCGTTGCAGAGCGACCGCGCTCGCTGCCAGTCCCAGTTGCGTCTGGATGTCGTTCGGCATCCGCGCCAGGACCGAGCGATAGAGATCGATCGCTGCGCGGTGCAGGCCCAGCAGCCTGAGCTCCCCTGCCGCCTCGCGCATGGCGAGAGGATCATGCTCGGCCGCGGCCAGTTGCGCGGCGCGGCGCAGGACGCGCTCTGCGCCAACGCCATCGCCGGCCTGGCGATAGGCGCGGCCCAGGCTGGTCCACACCGACGCGGCCGCTGGCAACGGCAGCCGCTCGACTTCGGCCGCCAGCGTCGCCGGCGCCACCTGATCGCCCACGTAGACCAGGTGCAGGTCGCCCCACAGCGCCAGATCCACGTGGGGCAGGGGACGCCAGGCGCCGCTCAGCTTATCTTCGGGGTCGAAGGCGCGTTGGATGTTGTTCACGACCAACCAGGCGCGCGGCTGGCCGGCTAACTGGCTGCGCAGCTCGTCTGGCTGGCGAGCATCGCGGATGAGCGGCCGCTGTTCTGGTTGCGCATAGAAGCTGGCCACCTCTGGCATCCACGGCGCATAGAGCGGGATCGGCGGCGCCGACTCTACCAGGCGCGCCAGCCCACGCCAGTCGTGCTTGTGGATCGCGTAGTAGGCGCGCAGACCTGGCAACAGCATCAGACAGGCCAGGCCGCCCAGCAACAGGGCGCCGGCATCGCGCCAGACCGGCCGCCTGACCAGGCCGGCGATGACTCCAGCCAGCCAGCCGGCGCCGGCCGCGATCAGAAGCGAGAACATCGGCCCCCAGAAGATGAAGTAGCGATAGGGGATCGGCTGGCGCGGCATGACGAGCAGAAACACAGCCGACGGCAGAAACCACAAGACAACGAAACGCAGGACGCGCCGCTCGCGGCCGAGAAGCAGGCCGGCGACGCCCAACACGGCCAGCAGCACGAAGCCTTTGCGCCAGGGAGAGGCAGCCCCCGCGCCCAGCGCGTACGCCAGTTCCCGCAGCAGTGGGAGGGAGAACAGGCGCGCGGTTGCCGCCTCAGTTGCGCTGCCCGACCGGCCAGTCATCTGCGCGAGCTGTTGTCCGCCCTGGATCAGCCAGGGCGCGAAGAACACGAAGGGCGCCGCCATCACGACGAGATACAGAGCGAAGCGCCGCGGGTCGCGGGGCAATGACCATGACACGGACCATGCCCCATAGAGCGCCAGGCCGACCAGCGGCAGGACGGCGAAGTAGTGGGTATAGAGCGCGGCCGCGCCGCCGATCAACCAAAGCGCCCATGCCATATAGCGCGGCGCAGACGGCTCTGCTGTCCGCTCGCGTTGGGTCGCGATCGTCAGACCCCAGGCTGCAACCAGCGTCCAGCACACCAGAAAGGCGTAATGCCGCGCCTCCTGCGCATATTCTACCTGGAACGGCGTCAGGGCGAACAGCGCCGCCGCGACCAGGCCGACAGCGCGGCCTCTGGCGGACCGCCAGAGGCTCCGCACGAGCGCGTAGAGCACGCCCGCGGCTGCGACGCTCGCCCACACCGAAGGCAGACGCGCGGCGATCTCGACGCCCGGCCCGCTGAACAGGCGCAGCGAAGCCCAAACAGCATAGTAGTGCAAAGGCGGGTGGATGTCGTAACGCAGCAGAATGGGCGCAATAGCGGCCAGCGGGCCACGCGCCAGCCCGGCCGTCAGGATTTCATCGAACCACAGGCTTTCTCGCGCCAGGTCCCAAGCGCGGACCGCCAGGGCGATCAGCAATACCACAGGCAAGCCCAACGCGCCTGACGACAGATGGAACGCCCTGGCAGTCAAGCGATGTTCTGCCATGCCCACACATCCTGGTGATCGTCCCAGCCGGCCGGGACGAAATGAACGAGCCGGAGCGCGGGGGCGAACTGCGCCTGGATGAATTGGCGCAGATAGTCCCGCCGATGGATCGCGATGCCCAACCCCTCGCCTCCGCGATAGGGTGCGAAGTAGGCGCCCTGGCCGGCGACCCCGCCGCGAAAAGCCGGTTCCAGCCCCGCGAACTCCGGGCCATAGCTCGCCAGCCGATCGAGGCAGCTTTCGCCCTGGGTCGTGAAGATCAGCAGCCCGGCCGGTGCGGTTGTCTCGGCCAGCACGGCGAGCAGGTCGCGGCCCCTGGCGATGGGAAGATGGGTGAACAGCGACCCGACCCAGATCAGATCGTAGCGCCGCGGAAACGTGACCGCGCGGAAGTCAGCGTGCGAAAACAACGGCTCCGCGCCGAACTCGGCTGCGCAGAAGCGCACCGCCTGGCGGTCAACGTCGCAGGCGGTGATCTGCGCGGGCGGGATGCGCTGCGCCAGCCGCCGCAACACGCGGCCGTAGCCGCACGCGAAATCGAGGCACGCGGTCACATCGACCCACTCGCGGCCGGCCGCGTGCAGCGCAGCCTCGATGTTCGCCATGGCCGAGAGGCCCACAGCCACATAGCGCTGGAGATCCTCCTGGGCCGGCGACGCCAACATGTAGTCCTCGTTGTGGATGCGACCAGGAACGCCGCCATAAGCTCGCGCGGCCAGGGCCAGAGGCAGCAGGCGCCGCGCCCGGCGCCATCCCTTCCGCATGAGATGATAGAGAGCCAGGGGCATCACGCGCTTCAGAGCACTACGCGCGCCGCGGACACCGCGAAAGAGCATGGTGATCTCTGTCCTCCTTCGTGAACTGGCCTGCAAATGGGCGGGTTCGTAGTAGCGACTTCAGTCGCCGTGGCCCGCGCCGAACGACTGAAGTCGTTACTACGAACGTTTTCGTCCCCCGTGGCGCCGGCCGCGGCATGAGCAACTCAACCTCAACTTCGGCCTCAACCCCAACCTCCGCCTCACCCGTCTGCCAGCTTGCGGAACGCCTCGTAGCTGCGCCGCGCACACTCCGAGATTGCGATCGGATGGAAGCCCATCACCTCGGCGTAGAGCGTGTCGTTGAGCGGCATGATCCACCGCCTGGGCAAGGCCGAGGCGCCGAGCAGCGCACCCATGATCGAGCCGACGGTGGCGCCGTTACAGTCGGTGTCCCACCCGCCGAGCACCGCGGTAGCGATCGCCTGCTCGAAATCTCCGCGGGCGAAGATCAGCGCAGCCGTGACCAGGGCCGCGTTGTTGTTGGTGTGCACCGGATGGTAGTGGTTGAATGCATCCCACACCTGGCCCACCAGCTCGACTTGATCGGCGGCGCGGCGAGCCATCTCCGCGGCCCGTTGCACGTCGTGGGCCAGCCGGCAGTTGGCTGGGATTTGACCCAGGCCGATCTGGATGAGCTTTTCGACATCATGCTCCACGAACGCGGCGGCGATCAGCGCGGCCACGTACATCGCGCCGTAGATGCCGTTCTTGACGTGCGAGAGTGACGCGTCGCGCCAGGCCAGTTCTGCGGCCAGCTCGGGCCGGCCGGCCGCGGCGTAGGCATAGCCGTCCACGCGGATTTGCGCGCCGATCCATTCGCGATACGGATTCAGATGGGTGCGCACCCATGCCAGGCTGGCGCTCGGATCGGCCGGCCGTGTGGGTTGCACGTGCGCTGTGACGTGCGCGAAGTTAAGGTAGGCCTGCGTCTCGGCCGTGCACACCTGCCGATAGGTCAGCCGGTTGTGCCACAGCCGGCCCACGTCCCAGGCGTCGAAGTCGAACCCGCGCTCCTCGACCATCGCCAGCCCCAGCACGGTGTAGCGGATGTCGTCGTCTGACTCCATGAAGCGGATCTTCTCAGCCTGGCTGTTGGGGCAGCGGACGTAGAGGCCGTGCGTCTCGGCCGCGCGGGAGCGGCCCGGCGTGTAGCCCCGGATCGGCCAGGCATCCGCGCCCTCGAACCAGAGCTTGACGTTGAGCCAGCCTGGCCGGCCGTCGGCGCCGTGGAAGTAGGGGCCGGTCTCCAACGGTTTGCCCAATGCGCAGCCCGCGCACCGTCCCAACCACGCGCCGTCGAACCTGTCCATCCAGGCGCCCTTCATCAGGCTGGCGGCCGGCGGCCGCGGGGTCGGGGGCCGCTGGCTGCGGATCGCGGCCAGATCGGACGGCTCGCTGAAGGGGAAATCGGGACGGATCGGCAGCGCCATCAGTTCGCGATAGAGGGCCATGAGATGCGCTTCGTCGGCGCCGGCCGCGGCCACGCGCTCCGCAAAGCCTGTGACATCGCAACCCTCGCTCGCCCGTTGATTGACTTCCTCGCGGATCAGATTCGGTAAGGTATCCCAGCCTGCCATGTCGCCTCCTGCAGAGAGGATGATCGTACAGGCGCTATTATAGGGCAGGTTGCTGCGATTTGACCAATGGCCGCGGCGCGGTAACAGGCCCGCCAGGAACCAAAGCGGCTGGCCTGAAGATCGCCGCACCGGTCTCACGCCAAGACGCCAAGACGCGAAGATGACTGGCAGAACCGCCCTGCTCTTTGCGCTCTTTGCGCCTTGGCGTGAGCTTTTCATCCGCCGTCCCACGGGGAGGCTGCGCGCCCTGGCCTGCATGGCGCAGCCAGGGCAGGCTGGCGCCGCGGCCGGCATGGGCAACCGGCCACCACGGTCGAGCCCTCTGCAAGGGGGCTGCAGAACGCTGCCCCAGTTCCCCTGAAGGGGGCCTCCATGCTGCGTGTTGCCATACCGGCAACACGCCACCTGTAGACTGGGGTCAAGATCAGACACCAGCCTACAGGAGGGCAATATGGGACGGCAAACGGATCCGCAGCGGTTAGAACAGATCCACGACTACATCAGCCAACACCCCGGCGTCCGGCCGGCCGAGATCGCCAAGCAGCTCGCAGCGCCGCGTTCCAGCGTGACGCGCGCGCTGCCGGCGTTGGAGGAGGCGGGCTATCTGCTCAGCGAGGACCGCAAGGGCGGATTGTGGCCATTTCGGCGGTGAACCTGGGGGCGAGTTCGCGATTTGTTGCGGAATTCGGCGCGCGAGCGTGGTATAATGGGGCAAACCTGGACACCTGTTGTCGGAGATGACACCCATGAATCGTGCTCAGGAAAAAGCTCAGCGTCTGTTGCAGATCGAGAAACTGCTGTGGGCGCACCCCGAAGGCCTCACCCGCGCCGAGATTGCACGCCGGCTGGGCCTCAACCGCTCGACGATCACCAAGTACCTCGCCCACGATCAACTGCCCAAGAGCATCTACGAAGACGACCTGGATGGCAACAAGCTGAAGCTGGATCGCAACGCCGACCTGACGAAGACCTCATTCAGCTTGCACGAGGTGATGGCGATCCACCTGGCGACGCGGCTGCTGGCGACGCGCACTGACAAGCAGAACCCGCACGCCGCGTCCGCGCTGCGCAAGCTGGGCGTGGCGCTGGCGCGGCTGGATCGGAACGTCAGCGGTCACCTGCTGCGCTCGGCCGACGTGATGGACGAGGACGCCAACTTCCGCGATCCGGTCTACCTGAAGGTGCTGGAGACGCTGACCGAGGCGTGGTCGGCCGGGCGCAAGGTGCGGCTCAGCCACCAGAAGGGGGACGGCAAGATCAGCGACTATCTCTTCTCGCCCTACTTCATCGAACCGTATGCCGTGGGCCAGACCGCGCACGCCATCGGCTGGCGGGAGGCGGCCGACGCGGGCGCGACCCTGCCGCCCGCGCTGCGCACGCTGAAGATCGAGCGCATCCGCGCCGCGGCCATCACCCATGACCGCTACGAGATCCCGGCCGACTTCGACCCCGGCGTGCTGCTGCGGGACGCCTGGGGCATCTGGTACAGCGACGAGGCGCCGGTGGAGGTGACACTGCGCTTCCATCCCCGCGTGGCGCTGCGGGTGCGCGAGACGCGCTGGCACCCCTCGCAGCAGATCGAGGAGCAGGCCGACGGCTCGCTGCTGTGGCGGGCGCGCGTGGCCGAGGTACAGGAGATGGTTCCGTGGATAAGGGGGTGGGGGGCGGATGTGGAGGCGGTGGGGCCACCAGAACTGCGCGAGGTGTTGGAAAAAGAGGTTCGACGGTTGACTGCGCTTTACAACGTTGCCGAGCTGCCCAAGCCGCCGCTTTATCAACTGCTGTGGGCCAAAGCAGAACGCAAGACCGGTCGGATGCATCCCTTGATCTGTCACATGCTCGATGTGGGACAGGTGACGCAGGCGCTTTGGCGTGAGGTGCTGACCGATAGCCTGCGTGGTCAGTTTGCCAACGCGTTGGGGCTGGATACAGAAGCCACTGGTCGGCTGCTGGCTTTCTGGGCGGCGCTGCACGACCTGGGCAAGGCCAGCCCGGCGTTCCAACGCCAGGTCAAACCCCTGGAAGCCAGGCTGGCGGCGGCAGGTCTGCCCTTCCCCAAGCTCTTTTCCCAAGAATTCAGCCCGCACGGGACGATCTCGACCCTGGCGCTGGAAGATGCGCTGCAATCCCAAACTGGACTGGGGCCTCGACCCGCCAAGCGGATCGCGCTGGCGCTCGGCGGGCATCATGGGGCGTGGCCGCAGCCAGGAGCTACGGATCGGCTGAAGCCGGATCAGGTCGGCGGAAAAGAATGGGATGCCGTCCGGCTGGAGCTTGTTCGCACGCTGCGGGACGTGTTTGATCCGCCATCGCTACCCGTCTGGATTGTCAACCGCACCGATGAAAACGTCTTCTTGACGCTGTTTTCGGGCCTGACTTCGGTGGCGGATTGGATCGGCTCGGTAGAAAGCTACTTCCCGTATGTTGAACCGCCGCTCGACCCGCGGCGTTATGCCGAACGAGCGGCGGGGCAGGCGCGACGGGCGCTGGCCGACCTTGAGTGGACAGGCTATCAGCCGCCGGCCACGGTGCGCCGTTTCGAGGAGTTGTTCCCGTTTCCTCCCAGCCCCATGCAAGAGACGGTGGTGGAACTGGCCGAGAAGCTGAATGGCCCAGCGCTGGTGCTGATCGAAGCGCCGACCGGCTCCGGCAAGACCGAGGCTGCGTTGTATCTGGCCGATCGGTGGGCGCAGGGTGAGCAGCAGCGTGGGCTGTACGTGGCGATGCCGACGATGGCGACCAGCAATCAGATGCACGGCCGCGTGGCGGCTGTGCTGCGCTCACGCTACGGCGCAGATGTCATCGAGCCGCTGTTGGTACATAGCCAGGCGCGTTGGCTGGCCGAAACGCCGCCACCCGAAATCGTTTCGGACGATGAACGGGCCAGCGCCTCGACGCGCTCGATGGCATGGTTCTTGCCGCGCAAACGCAGCCTGCTGGCACCGTTCGGCGTGGGCACGGTGGATCAATCGTTGATCAGCGTCCTGCAAACCCGTCATTTCTTCGTGCGCCTGTTCGGATTGAGCCACAAGACCGTGATCTTCGATGAAGTACACGCCTACGACACCTACATGTCAACCTTGTTTGAGCAGTTGTTGGGCTGGCTGCGCGCAGTGGGAACGTCAGTCGTGCTGCTCTCGGCCACGCTGCCCGCACAAACGCGGCGAGATCTGGTGCAGGCGTATGCAGGGAACGCAGTCGAGGTGCTGGCTGCGGCGTATCCTGCCATTACGTGGGCTGCGGGCGGTCAGGTTGGTGTAACCCCGCTGCCCAAGGCTGAGAATCGAGCGGTGGCCCTGGAATGGATTCGACGCGATCCTGTGGGCATCGTGGCTCGATTGCAGGACGCGCTGCGCGAGGGTGGTTGCGCGGCGGTGATCTGCAACACTGTCGCGCGCAGCCAGGAGGTCTATCGGGCGGTGTGTGATGCGAAATTGGTGGAGGAGGGCGACCTGATCCTCTTCCACGCCCGCACTCCCTTTGCCTGGCGCGATCAGACTGAAAGGGAGGTGTTGGGCCGATTCGGCAAAGGAGGTAAACGACCGCAGAAAGCCGTTGTTGTCGCCACCCAGGTGATCGAGCAAAGCCTCGATCTGGACTTCGATATGATGATCAGCGATTTGGCACCCGTGGACCTTTTACTGCAACGGGCGGGGCGGTTGCACCGGCATCCACGCCCGTATCGCCCAGCGCCGGTTGCCGCGGCGCGCTTGCTGGTGGCCGTGGACGAAGCGGAGGAGTTTCCCGAGTTCGGCAGCGACGCCTACGTCTACGAGTCGTATGTCCTGTTGCGCTCGCTTCTGGCGTTGCAGGGACGCGACCGGTTGATCTTGCCGCAAGAAGAACCGTCTGACCTGATTGAGGCCGTGTACGGAGAGAAGGTGCCTGACGGCTTGTCGCCATCCTGGGCGGCGAAACTGGCGCAGACGCGGCAGAAGATGACGCGCGGCGATGACAAGGAGGTCTTCGAGGCGCGCAAGCGGCTGATCCGTGCGCCGCATGATGAGCGACTGTTGGTTGATTCCAACGCCGATCTGGAGGAAGACGCTCCCGCGGTGAACGAGACCTTCCAGGCGCTCACCCGCCTGGGTGATCCCAGCATTGACGTGGTCTGCTTGCACGCTGTCGGGGCAGATCTGAATACGGAGCCAAATGGTACAGGCAAGGCCGTGAAACTGGAGCAGAAGCCGGATGTCGAGTTGACCGGACACCTGGCCCGCCACACGGTCTCGCTATCGCAGCGCAGCATTTTCGAGTATTATCTCAAGCAAGAAGTTCCCTCTGGCTGGCGCGAGCACTCGTTGCTGAACAATCACCGAGTTGCCATCTTCGTGAACGGATCGTGCCCACTGGCCGGCACGCCGTATACCTTGCGCCTCAGCCGCGATTTGGGGCTGGAGATTCTGAAGGGATAGAGCGTATGGGCGTGCCAGGCACACTTGAAAGTGCTTGGCACGTAAAATGAGCCTGAAGGGAGACGCCATGACCGCATCGTTCGATTTGATCAGTCAACCCTGGATACCGTGCCTTAAGCGGGATGGCACGGCGATCGAGTTGGGCCTGCGCGACGCGCTGGCGCAGGCGCACGAGCTGCGCGAGCTGGGCGGCGAATCGCCGCTGGTGACGGCTGCGCTGCACCGCCTGCTGTTGGCGATCCTGCACCGAGACTTCGGGCCGCCAGACTATGACGCCTGGCATGTGCTGTGGCAGGCGGGACGTTTTGACCCTGGGGCGTTGGATGGGTACTTTGCGCAGTGGCGGGAACGGTTCGATCTGTTTCATCCGACGCGGCCTTTCTACCAGGCCGCAGACGAACGCGTCAAGCGGAAGTCGCTCACCAGCCTGGTGCATGAGGTGGCATCGGGCAACAATGCCACGCTCTTCGATCACCATACCGACGAGGGTGGGCTGACGCTGAACCCACCGCAAGCCGCCCGCTTTCTGGTGGCGGCGCAAGCGTTCGGGTTGGCAGGCCTGAGCGGTTTGCCGCAGAAATTCACCGATGGCTCATGTGCCCGCGGCATCATCTTTCTGGTGCAGGGCGGAACCGTGTTCGAGACGCTGCTGCTCAATCTGCTGCGCTACGACAACGATCACCCGCTGCCACGCCGGCCCGACGACCGGCCGGCGTGGGAGATGGCCGATCCCTTCGAAGGCGACCGCTCGATCCCGCGCGGCTACCTGGACTATCTCACCTGGCAGAACCGGCGCATCCTTCTGCTGCCAGAGGCGACCGACGACGGGGTTGTGATCCGGCAGATGACGCTGGCCCCAGGGCTGCGCCTGGGCGAGGGCATCCCCGACCCGATGAAGCCGTATCGTCGCGATGAGAAACGCGGACTGCTGCCGCTGCGGTTCAATGAGGATCGCGCCCTATGGCGGGACAGCGCTACCCTGTTCCAGTTGGATTCGGTCAGCGCCCATGCGCCACGCGCCTTCGCCTGGTTGGCGGAGTTGGTCGGCGAAGGCTACCTGCCCCGTGGCACGCGGCGCACATTGGCTCTGGGAATGGCGAACGACCAGGCCAAAGTGGAGTTCTATCGCACCGAGCATCTGTCGCTGCCGCTGGTGTATCTGCGAGATCAGCAGTTGGTAAACAGCTTGCGCGATGATGTCTTGGGAGTAGCCGAAAACGTAGCCCGCCAGCTCTGGGGCGCGGCCCGCACTATGGCGACGTTCGTGTTTGCGCCGCAAGCCGATAGCGAAAACGCTCGCCAGCCCGCGCCCGAAGATATGAATCGGTTGGCGGCGATGTGGGGCGTCGAGCGCCGGTACTGGTCACGGCTGGAGATACCGTTCCGCCTGGCGCTGGAAGAGCTGCCACTCGACCGTGAAGCAACGCTAACCAAATGGCAGCAGACCCTCAAGCGCACGGCTTGGGACGCCTTCAAGGCTGCGGCCGAGGACGTTGAGACCGACCCGCGGGCGTTGAAAGCCGCCGTGAATGGCCGCGATCAACTGGCAGCGGGGCTGGCAAAGGTGTTGCCCGCACAAGACTGAGAACCTGGAGGATCGAATGACGCAAACACACCCCTTTATCACCTACCTGGAAAGCTTGCGTGAAGATCGCGGCGCGCTCGCCGCGCTGCGCCGAGGACTGGGCCAGCCGCCCGGCGATGCACGCGAGATGTATCCCTACGTCGTCCGTTGGCTGCCGGCCGAGCCATCGGCCTGGCGCGAGGCGGCCCACTACCTGGTGGCGGCCCTCTTCGCCTTTCACCCTGACCCCGACGGGAGCGGCAACCTGGGCCAGGCGTTTCGCCAGACGCGAGATCCGAACGGCGACAACACCGCTATCGAACGGCGCTTCACTGCGCTGCTGACCGCACACCCGGACGATCTGCCGTTCTACCTGCGACAGGCGATCAGCTTCCTCGCATCAAAAGAGGTGCCGGTAGACTGGCATCAACTGTTCGCTGATGTGCTGGCCTGGGGTCATCCGGCCGGCTACGTGCAAAAGCAATGGGCGCGCGCCTTCTGGGGCCGCAGCGCCGATCAAGATCAAAGCCAAAACAAGGAGGATTGACCCATGTATATCGAACTGCACCTGATCCAGAACTTCGTGCCGGCCAACCTGAACCGCGACGACACCAACAACCCGAAGGACTACGAGTTCGGCGGCGTGCGCCGCGCCCGCATCTCCTCGCAATGCATCAAGCGCGCCATCCGCAACTCGCCCGTTTTCGCCGAGACGACCCGTGTGGAGGTTGGCAAACGAACTCGTTGGATCACACGATTGCTGAGCAAGGCGCTGGTTGCTGCCGGTAAGCCAGAAAAAGAGGCGGGAGAGGTGGCCGTCCGCTTCGCCGAGGCTTATACGCAGAAGATGGATGGCAAAGAGAAGGCCAAGACAGCGATCCAGGTCTATGTCAGCCCGGAAGAACTGCAAGAGGTGGCAGCGACGCTGGTTCAGAACTGGGCCATTGTCTTGCAGCAACCAGCGGAAGCGGACAAACTCATGGCTGGTCTGGTTAAGCAACTACTCACCCAGTATGAGATTACGAGCGCTCCAGATGTTGCGTTGTTCGGTCGTATGCTCGCCATCAAACCCACCACACAGATTCTCGATGCGGCTTGCCAGGTGGCCCACGCTATCTCGACACATCGCGTGACGATGGAGATGGATTTCTTCACCGCAGTTGATGACGTGGTACAGGGGGAGGAAACGGGAGCGGGCATGATGGGTTTCACCGGCTACAACAGCGCGTGCTTCTACCGTTACGCGCGCCTGGACTGGGAGCAACTGGTGAAGAACCTGGGCGCGGATAGCGATCTGGCGTTGCGCACGGTGGAGGGTTTCCTGCGCGCAGCAGTCGAAGCCATCCCCACCGGCAAGCAAACGGGCTTCGCAGCGCAAAACCCGCCCAGCTTCCTGCTCGCAGTGGTGCGGAGCGGCGGCGCGGCCTGGTCGCTGGCGAACGCGTTCGAGAAGCCGGTGCGCGCCGAGCGTGATTCCGGCCTGGTGGCGCCTTCAGTCAAGGCGCTCGACGCCTACTGGGGCCGGCTCTCCGCGGTCTACGGAACGAAGTTCATCAAGGCGAAAGCGGCTGTGGCCCTGGACGATGGCCTGGCATTGGACGCGCTTAAGGGCGCTCAGGTGAAAGATCTGGATGCCTGGGTCGAGGCGACATTGAAGCCGATCAAGGAGGCAACCGCATGAACGTACTGCTCCTGCGCCTCAGCGGGCCGATGCAGTCGTGGGGGGTGCAGAGCCGGTTCAGCGTGCGCGAGACAGGGCTGGAGCCATCGAAAAGCGGCGTGGTGGGTCTGCTGGCCGCGGCGTTGGGCCGTCCGCGTGATGCCGACATTAGCGACCTGGCCGATCTGCGGATGGCCGTGCGGGTGGATGCCGAGGGCGTGCTCCGCTACGACTATCACACCGCCAAAGATGTGCTGAAAGCGGGCGGCGGCATCAAGGAGACGGAGCCATCACGGCGCTACTACCTTGCCGATGCGTGCTTTCTGGTGGGGCTGGCAGGCGACGATCTAGCGCTGCTGGAACAGCTTCAGGCCGCGCTGCACGATCCGGTCTGGCCGCTGTCCCTGGGACGCAAGGCCTTCGTGCCAGGGGAATCGGTCTGGCTGGCCGATGGTCTGCGGCCCGATGTTGCCTTGCGGCCCATGCTTGAAACCTATCGCTGGCTCGGCTCGGTCGCAAAAAAGCCACCGGAGCGGGTACGTGTGGTGGTGGAAGACCCTGAAGGCCCCGAAGTTCGACCCGACCAGCCGCTCTCTTTTGCTGAACGCCGCTTTGCACCACGCCGGGTGATGACGACCTTCGTGTCACCGTCCAGTTTTCAGGAACCAGCTTCCAGCAAGGAGGCGCCATGTACCTCTCCCGCCTGATCCTCAACCCGCGCTCGCGCCGCGTCCAGCGTGAGCTGGCGCAGCCCTATGAGATGCACCGCTCGATCATGCACGCGCTCCGGCCCGACTTGCAGGCGGGCGAAGAGCGCGTCCTCTGGCGTGTGGATGAGCACACGCGCCTGGGATTGATGTTGCTCGTGCAGTCGCGAGAGTTGCCCGATTGGGCGTGGCTGGCGGAAGAAGGCGCGCGGGGCTATCTGCTGCCGGCCGATGAACCCAATCCGGCGGTTAAACCGTTTCAGCTACAACCAGCCGTTGGACAGTTGTTCTCCTTCCGCCTGCGCGCCAACCCCACAAAGCGTCTGGGCAAGAGCGCCGAATACGACAAGGGCAAGCGCGTCGGCATCTACGACGAAGACGACCAGCTCGCCTGGCTGGCGCGCAAGGGGGAGCAGCACGGCTTTCGCGTGCTCCAGGCCCAGGTCAGTCGCGATAGCAAGATCAAGGACGCCGACGCGATCCATCGCAACGATGTTACGCACAAGCTGGAGCTTCTGGCCGTCCAATTCGACGGCATCCTGCAAGTGACCGACCCCGCCAAACTGGTCGCGGTGGTCGAGACCGGCATCGGC
>Ga0194125_10000711_pt1 | contig 56399 bp, 42 predicted proteins | sample TA2KigC250mmetaG_FD_148626 | JGI IMG/M metagenome (GOLD analysis project Ga0194125, IMG submission 148626) | Freshwater microbial communities from Lake Tanganyika, Tanzania - TA2015034 Kigoma Deep Cast 250m | ecosystem: Environmental > Aquatic > Freshwater > Lake | place: Tanzania: Lake...
TGGGAGCTTCCTGCGACTGGTCCAGGGAACGCTTTACCATGGACGAGGGTCTCTCCGAAGCGGTCAGGGAGGTTTTTATCCGCCTCTATCAGGATGGGCTGATCTACCGCAGCCATTATATTATCAATTGGTGCCCCAGATGCCAGACCGCGCTCTCCGATCTCGAAGTCGAACACCATGAGATTTCAGGGAAGCTCTACCACCTCCGGTATTCCTTCAGAGAAGGGAACCGTTTCGTGGTCGTAGCGACCACACGGCCGGAGACGGTGTTGGGCGACACAGCTGTCGCCGTTCACCCGGAAGACGAACGCTACCAGCGGGATATTGGGAAAAGAGTCATCCTCCCTGTCCTCGGCAGAGAGATTCCACTCATCGGCGATCCCTATGTGGATATCGAGTTTGGGACCGGTTGTCTTAAGATCACTCCTGCCCACGATTTTAATGATTTTGAGATCGGACTGAAGCATGGGCTTGAGCAGGTCAAGGTGATCGATGAGGCAGGCAGGATGAATGAGCATGCCGGGCCTTATCAGGGGATAGATCGGTTTGAGTGCCGGGAGAGGATCGTCGGCGATTTTAGAAGGGAAGGGGTGCTGGTTAAGACAGAGGATTATCACCACAAGGTCGGCCACTGCTACCGTTGCAAGACCATCGTAGAGCCTAATCTCTCCCTTCAATGGTTTGTCCGTACCAAACCATTGGCTGAAACAGCCATAGAGGCGGTTCGGACAGGCCGCACACGGATTGTCCCTGAAGTCTGGGAAAAAACCTATTTCGAATGGATGGAAAATATAAAGGATTGGTGCATCTCCCGTCAGATCTGGTGGGGCCATCGTATTCCCGCCTGGTATTGTGAGGCGTGCGGCGAGGTGATCGTGGCAAAAGAGGGACCTCGATCCTGCTCCAAATGTCGTTCCGATCGGTTAAGGCAGGAGACCGATGTCCTGGACACCTGGTTCAGTTCCGCACTCTGGCCTTTCTCCACCATGGGATGGCCTAAACAGACAGCCGAGTTGAAGGTCTTTTATCCTACCTCTGTCCTGGTGACGGGTTTCGACATCCTCTTCTTCTGGGTGGCCAGGATGATGATGATGGGCATAAAATTTATGGGAGATGTCCCCTTCCGGGATGTTTACATCCACGGGCTGGTCAGGGATGAGAAGGGGGAGAAATATTCGAAGACCCGGGGAAATGTGGTGGATCCTCTCGATCTGATCGACCGTTTCGGAGCGGATGCGCTCCGTTTTACCCTGGCCGCCTTAACCATGCCTGGCAGCGATCTGAAGCTTTCGGAGTCACGGACAGAAGGCTACCGCCACTTCGCCAACAAGATATGGAATGCCTCCCGCTTTGCCCTGATGAACCTTGAAACCTTAAGCCCTGATGCAATGTTTCAAGAGCATTCCTCGGAGGAGTTCAGCCTTCCGGACCGGTGGATACGGAGAAGATTGAATGAAACAATACGGTCCGTTCGAAAAGGTCTGGAAGAATATAAATTCAACGAGGCCTGCCATGTCCTTTATCAGTTCGTCTGGCATGAATTCTGCGACTGGTATCTGGAGATGACCAAACTCTATCTTTACAGGGAAGGCGATCAGAAAAGGCAAGACCTCGCCCGGCAGACGCTTTTAGAGACGCTCGATGCCATTCTCCGGTTGCTTCATCCCTTCATGCCCTTTATCACCGAGGAGATCTGGCAACAACTTCCCATGCGAAAAGGGAGTGAATCGATTATGATTGCCGAATTTCCAAAGCCCGATCAACGGTACGATGATCAAAAGGTGGAGGATGAGATGGCATGGGTCACCGAGGTGGTCAATGGCCTTCGGAACATCCGCGGAGAGATGAACCTTCCTCCATCGGAACAGATCTCCGTCCATATCCGGACGAAAAGCGAAGAGGCGGAGAAGAGACTGGGAGAACAAGAACCCTTCATCCGGTTCCTCGCCTCGGTGAAAGACCTGAACATTGGGCAGAATATCGAAAAACCCCTTTACAGCGCGTATGCGGTCGTGAGGGATGTTGAGATCTTTGTCCCGATGGACCGGACACGCATGGAAGAGGAAGCCAAAAGGCTTCAAAAGGAGATCCTGAAGATTGAGAAGGAGAGCGGTTTCGTTGTGAAGAAACTCTCCAACGAGCAGTTTCTTTCGAAAGCTCCTCCGGAGGTGGTTCAGGAAGTGAAAGCAAAGGCCCTGGAGTTTCGCTCCCAGCGTGAGAAACTGGAAGAGAGTTTGGATAGAATCAAAGCGATGATCGGGTGATATGGTTGGAGAAGACAGGATGAAGATGGATATCGAAAAGGTGGCGAAGCTGGCCCGCCTTGAATTATCCGAGGAGGAGAAGAAAACTTTTGGAAACCAGATGGAGCAGATCCTTGCCTATATGGAGCAACTGAACCGTCTTGATACCACAGGGGTGGAGCCCACCTCCCATGCCATCCCCATGGTGAATGTCTTCAGGGAGGATGAGGTGAAGCGTTCCGTTTCAAGGGAAGAGATTCTGGAGATTTCGCCAGATCAGGGAGATGGGCATTTTAAGGTGCCGAGAATCATCGAATAAAAAAGTGACAAAGTTGAAAAGTGACTAAAGTGCCTAAAATTAAAGAACAAAAAGTTGTTATGCCGAACTTGGTTCGGCATCTCGTTTTAGCTTGAACCCCAGATCCTGAAACAAGTTCAGGATGACAGGTTCAGAAAATTTATAATATTTTTGTATAGATTTAGACCCCAACTTTAGCTCACTTTAGACACTTTAGTCATTTTACTTCACTACGATATGATTATGGAACTTCACGAACTCACCATCCATCAGCTTCATGACCTTCTGGTCAAGAAAGAGCTGACTTCACGGGAGGCGACCGAGGCCCTCTATCGGAGAATCGGAGAGGCGGATGGAAAGATCAATGCCTATCTCATGCTCACAGAAGAGAGGGCATTCCGTCAGGCCGATGAGGTGGACCGGAAGATTGTAAGGGGAGAGGAGATCGGGGACCTTGCCGGCATTCCGATAGGCCTTAAGGATATTCTATGCACAAAAGGGATTTTGACGACCTGCGGCTCTAAGATACTGGGGAATTATGTCCCTTTTTATGATGGCACAGTGATCCGGAAGTTGAAAGAGGGGGAGGCCGTCTTTCTTGGAAAGTTGAATATGGATGAATTTGCAATGGGCTCCTCTACGGAAAATTCTGGATTTCAGACCACACGAAATCCATGGAATCTGGACCGGATTCCGGGGGGGTCGAGTGGTGGTTCTGCCGCTGCTGTGGCCGCGGATGAATGTATCGCCGCCCTCGGCACAGATACGGGAGGGTCCATCAGGCAACCCGCGTCCTGTTGCGGCGTGGTCGGTTTAAAACCCACCTATGGCAGGGTATCCAGGTACGGACTGGTCGCCTTTGCCTCTTCACTCGATCAGATCGGCCCCATCACAAAGGATGTGGAGGATTGTGCCATCCTGCTCAACGGGATCAGCGGCTATGATCCAAGTGACTCCACCTCTGTCAATGTCGAGGTTCCTGATTATAAACGATGTCTGGTCAGCGATGTGAAAGGGGTTCGAATCGGAATTCCTGATGAGTATTTCATCGAAGGAATGGACCCGGATGTGGAGAGATCAACAAAAGAGGCGATCGATCTCTTTAAAAAATTGGGGGCGGAGGTGAAGGCGATTTCGCTTCCCCACACTCCTTATGCCGTGGCCATCTATTATGTCATCTGCACGGCGGAAGCCAGCTCCAACCTGGCCCGATACGATGGGGTCAAATACGGGTTCCGTTCAGACAGATATGAAGATCTGATGGAGATGTATGCCCGGACACGTTCAGAAGGTTTTGGAAAAGAAGTGAAACGGAGAATCATACTGGGGACGTATGTTCTTTCTGCAGGATATTATGACGCTTACTATCGAAAGGCTTCCCAGGTCAGGACTCTGATGCGAAACGACTTTGAAGGGGCCTTTAAAGAAGTGGATGTGATTGTGACTCCGACGGCGCCAACGCCTGCTTTCCGGATCGGAGAAAAGGTGGAAGATCCGCTACAGATGTACCTCTCCGATATCTTGACCATCCCGGTCAACCTGGCCGGAATCCCTGCCATTTCCATTCCCTGCGGTTTCAGCAGAGGAGGCCTACCCATCGGCCTCCAGATCATGGGAAAACATTTTGATGAAGGAATGCTCTTAAGGGCGGCCTACACATTTGAACAGAATACGGATTTTCATCTAAAGAAACCGTCGCTCATCTAATTTCGGCTAAATTCCGCAATCCACATTCCGCATTCCGAAATGAATTAATCGGTCATTTCCGACAGCCACTCAAGATAGGAAGAAGAGCCTTCAATGATGGGAAGGCTGATCATTTCAGGGACGGAATAGGAATGGAGGGACTTTACCCTTGCTTCGATCTCTTGAAATCTTTTTCTCTGAGTTTTAATGATCAGGAGCCACTCCTTTTCATCCCAAATCTTTTCCTCCCAGCGATAAATGGAACGAACCGGAGAAATGAGGTTGACACAGGCGGCCAGTTGTTCCTCCACCAATGCACGGGAGATGTTGAGCGCCTCTTCTTCAGAGCCACAAGTGATCAAGACCACAACCGGTTCGAATTCGATCTTCATCGGCATTAACGTAACGATAACATTTACCGCTGGAGTCTGACACAAATTCCAATAACGAAGTCACAAATTCCAAATACGTTTCAATAACCAATATCCAATCAATCTGTTTTTAAAATTTGGTCATTAGAGTCTTGGAGCTTATTGGGTTATTGGCCTGCCTGCGCGAAGACGCTTCGGCGAAGGCAGGCGCTTGGGATTTGGTTATTCAGCCTGAATAACCCTCAACCTAAAACCTTTTTGAATGCCTTAAGAGCTGTTTCTACATCCTCCTTCGATACATCCAGATGGGTGACCAGGCGGATTTGTGTTTTTCCGAAGGCATGGATGAGGATTTCGTGATGCTTCATGGCTTCTGCAATCTGAAGTCCTGTTTTTCGGGTCTCGGTTACATCGAATATGACAATATTGGTTTCTACATGTTTAGGATCAAGAGAAACTCTTTTCAGTTCTTTCAAACCCACGGCGAGACGTTTTGCATTCTGATGATCTTCTTTTAGGCGTTCGATGTGATGATCCAGTGCATAAAGGCCGGCAGAAGCAATAATTCCGACCTGACGCATTCCGCCCCCGAACATCTTTCTAAAGCGGTGGACCCGGTCAATAAATATTCTGGAACCTGCAACAAGAGATCCGATAGGAGCGCCCAATCCTTTCGAGAGACAGACCGAGACAGAGTCAGCCCATTGAGCGTATTCATGGGGCCTGATCCCTGTGGCAACGGAAGCATTCCATAACCTGGCGCCGTCGAGATGAACCAAAAGACCCTTTGATTTTGTCAACCTGTAGATATCCGCCATCTTATCTATCGGATAGATGGCGCCCCCTCCCCGGTTATGAGTATTTTCGATACAGATCAGTCGGGTGACAGGAAAGTGGTGGTCATCCGGCCGGATGGCTTCTTCGATCTGTTGAGCATCGAGAATTCCCCTGGTAGCTTTGATACAATTAAATTGTATGCCCGAAAGAGCCGCCCCTGCACCTCCCTCAAAGTTATAGGGATGGGAGGTGGCTTCAATGATGACCTCATCCCCAGGTTGGGTATGGGATTTGATCGCCAGTTGGTTGGCCATGGTTCCCGAGGGTACAAAAAGGGCCGCTTCCTTTCCGAGCATCTTGGCCACCCTCTCCTGAAGGGCGCTGACCGTAGGGTCCTCACCGAAGACATCATCTCCGACCTCTGCCTTTGACATCGTCTTTCTCATAGCAGGAGTGGGTCGGGTAACCGTATCGCTTCTAAGATCGATCCATTTTTTCATCTTTCATCTCCCAGGGGCGCTCGTTTCATTAGGAAAATACAATTTTAACCCATGGGTGTCAAGGTTTGTAACCTGCAAGAATAGGAAATAGAAGAAATAGGGTCAGATCTATTTTATTGGCATAATTATTAAACCTAACCTTGTTTAGAGGGAGAAGAGAGGGTGAGAATAATCAGGGTTGAAAGAGAGAGGGCTTTTTTGTTATCCTCTAAGGGAACTTTTTCGGGGATAGATCATGAAGCATGTGATTCTTGGCACGGCAGGACATATTGACCATGGAAAGACTTCCCTGGTCAAAGCCCTCACCGGTGTGGATACCGATCGATTGAAGGAGGAGAAGGAGCGAGGGATAACAATCGAGTTGGGATTCACCTTTCTGGACCTCCCCAGTGGAATCCGGCTGGGTATTGTCGATGTGCCGGGCCATGAAAAGTTTGTCAAGCATATGGTAGCAGGAGCCTGGGGGATTGATCTGGTTGCACTCGTCATTGCGGCTGATGAGGGAGTAATGCCACAGACAAAGGAACATCTCGATATCTGTACTCTCTTGAAAGTAAAAAAAGGATTGATCATCCTTACGAAGATGGACCTGGTCGATCAGGAACTCTTGGAGATGGTTAAGGAAGAAGTGACAGAAGCTGTCAGGGATACCTTTTTAAAAAAGGCTCCCATTCTGACTGTTTCTTCCATCACGGGCGAGGGAATCCCCCAATTGATCTCGGTCCTTGACGATCTTTCGAAGGAGGTGGAAGAGAGATCCTCTGACGGTCTCTTCCGGCTGCCTATTGACAGGGTCTTCATCATGAAAGGATTCGGTTCGGTGGTGACGGGGACGGTCGTCTCCGGAGGAATAATATTGGGGGAAACAGTGGAGGTTCTTCCCTCCGGCAGGGAAGGGAAGATCAGGAACATACAGGTCCATAATCAGTCCGTTGAGAAAGCCGAGGCCGGACAGAGGGCGGCCATCAATATTCAAGGGATTGATACTTCTGAGGTCAACAGGGGCAATGTCCTGGCCCGGCCCCGTACCCTTACCCCGACAAGAATCATCGACGCCTATCTGGAGTATTTACCCGGCGCTGCAAGACCGCTCAAAAATAGAACCATTCAGAGATTTCACGTCGGTACGAATCTGGCTGCGGCCTCGATCTACCTCATGGATCGAGAGGAGTTGTTACCGGGCGAAGGCGGATTTGTCCAGTTGAGATTGGACCGGCCCATTGTGGCTTTGCCTCAGGACCGCTTTGTGATTCGGGGTTCATCGGCCATTCAAACCTGTGGGGGAGGAGTTGTTCTGGATACCCATCCTGATAAACATAAACGGTTTTCAGAAAAGGTTATCTCCGATTTAACCCTCCTCAGAGACGGAAGCAAAGAGGAGGCCCTTCGTCAGCATATCCTCCATTCGGGCATAGGAGGAATGATTCTGGATGACCTTCTAAAGCGAGTGGCCATGGCCCCCAATGAGGCTCAGGTCGTTATCAGGAGGATGGTTGAGAAAGGGGAACTCATCCTGATCGATCCGGAGAGACTTAAGGTGGTTGATTTCTCTCAATACCAGGAATTGAAGGAGACCGTATCGGCACAATTAAAAGAATTCCATGTACGGTTCCCGATGAAATCAGGACTGGCAAGGGAGGAGTTGAGAACGAAACTCCCATCCGGCGTGGACGTGAAACTCTTTCAAATCCTGATCGGCGAGCTCATCCAATCCGGAAAGATCGTTCTGGAGAAAGATAAGTTAAGATTGCCTGAGCACCGGGTCTCCTCTTCAGACGAGAAGGGTCTGGTCAAAAAGGTGGAAGAGGCCATCCTGAAGGGAGAACTCCAGCCTCCTTCTCCAAAAGAACTTTCTGAGGCATGGTCTGAAGAGGAGAAGGGGATTCAAGCCATCTTTGAACACCTTGTTCACGAAGGCATTCTGATAAAGATCAAAAGTGGAATCTATTTCCATCGCACACCCTTCGAAGATTTGAAGGAGAATCTGATCCGTTATTTAAAGAAGAACAAAGAGATCACCACCCCTCAATTTAAGGAGATGACCGGAGCATCGAGGAAGTATGTCATCCCCTTGATTGAATACTTTGATCAGATCAAATTGACCCTGAGGTTGGGGGACAAGCGAGTTTTAAGGGCTGTCAAAGATCATTAAGGGCGGGATAGAGGTCCATGCCGCACCATTTTGAAGAGAGGAGTTTGAGATGAAAATTAAAAAGAAGATCACGAAGAAAAAATTGAAACAACCGGACGAATTTATCAGCTTCACGGAAAAGAGCTATCTCTTTATCGGCGAACATATTGAAAAGATAAGCGTCGGCGCGATTCTCGTTCTGGTTCTCATCTTATCTTTCTTCCTGTTTTGGATGTGGGATCAGAGAAAGGAAGATGAGGCAAATCAAAAATTTATGTTAGCTCTTGAAGCCTATCAGATGGTCAGCTCTCCATATCGTGAAGGGTCGCCGGCCGATTACAAAAAGGCTCTGGAAGGATTTGAGGAGGTGATTAAGGCCTATTCAAGGACATCTTCCGCAAAATCCTCTCTCATCTATAAAGGGGGAATTCATCTCCGTCTGAGTGAATTTGATGAAGCGATCAACGCTTACGATACCTTTTTAAGGAAAGCCGGGCAAGAAAGGTTGTATCAGCTTTTTGCCCTTGAGGGGTTAGGGTATGCTCACGAAGGGAAGAAGGATTATGAAAAGGCCGTGAAGGCGTATCAGGAGATCGTTAAATTTGGCGAAAAATACCAATGGGCAGGTATTCACTTGAGTTTAGCGAGATGCTATGAGAAACTGGGAAAAAACGACGAAGCTCTTGAAAATTACAAGGCTTTTTTGAAAACCTCACCAAAATCCCTTTCGACTAACTCTGTTCTTAAAAAGGTATCCGTTTTAGAGAAATAGATAGGTATGTTAAATATTTCACTAAGTAGTTGACAAATAAAATTTTTTTAGTTAATTTGGGAAAACTATCACAAGAAAGGAGGAGCTTATGGAGAAAGTCCTTCAGGGAAATCATGCTATAGCGAGGGGAGCGTGGGAGGCAGGGGTAAGGGTAGCCTGTGCCTATCCAGGGACACCGAGCAGCGAAATTATTTTTGTCATTGGCACACAGTATAAAAAAGATATTCAGGCTGAATGGTCGGTCAACGAAAAGGTATCTTTGGAGGTGGCAAGTGGAGCTTCCATTGCGGGAGCCAGAGCCATGGCCTCAATGAAGCATGTGGGATTAAATGTGGCCTCTGATCCGTTGATGACCCTTTCTTATACAGGAGTCAAAGGGGGTTTGGTCGTCGTTGTGGCTGATGACCCCTATGCTCACAGCTCGCAGAATGAGCAGGACAGCCGCCACTGGGCAAGGTTCGGAAAGATGCCCATGCTTGAGCCGTCTGATTCTCAAGAGTGTAAGGATTTTACGAAACTGGCTTTTGACATGAGCGAACAGTATGACACTCCCGTTCTTTTGCGGACCGAGACCAGGGTCTCGCACTCCTTTTCCATTGTAAAATTGGAGGAACGGAGAGAGTCGGCAATGCCCCTGGGGCTTAACAAAAAAGATGCCTCTAAATTCACCATGGTCCCCATCTATGTCCGCGAGAGACGCCCCCTTGTTGAAGAGAGGATGAGGAAGCTTGAAGTTTTTGCGGATGAGTTCAATTATAATGTCATGGAAATCAATGACCCGAAAATCGGGGTCATCACCAGCGGGGTCTGTTACAATTATACCAAGGAAGTTTTTCCAGAATACTCCTATCTGAAACTCGGGATGGTCTGGCCTCTTCCTAAGAAACTGGTCTCGGATTTTTACAAGAAGGTTAAAAAAGTGATCATCGTGGAGGAACTCGATCCCTTCTTCGAGACCGAAATCCGGGCGATGGGTTACAAAATCTTTCACGGGAAGGATGTGATACCTGCGATCTATGAACTTTCACCTGAAATTATCGAGAAATCCTTAAAAGGAAAGAAGTATAAAGCCCCAAAGGAGAGGATCAAGGCTGAGGAGCTTCCGAAGAGGCCGCCCAATTTGTGTTCGGGTTGTTCTCACCGGCCGATGTTTTATGCCCTGAAGAAGCTGGATCTCTTTGTCTTCGGAGATATCGGCTGTTACACCCTTGCGGCCGCGCCTCCGCTCAATGCCGTTCATACGACCATCTGTATGGGCGCCGGAGTGGGCGAAGCGTTTGGTGCGGCAAAGGTACTCGGCAAAGAAGGGTTGGGAAAAGCCTGCGCCGTGCTTGGCGACTCCACCTTCCTTCATGGAGGGGTGACCCCTCTGATGAATATAGCCTATAATAGAGGGAATTCAACGACCATCATTCTGGATAATCGGGCTACCGGAATGACAGGCCTTCAGGAACATCCGGGCACGGGCTTTACGATCACTGGCGAGCCCGCTCCCATGGTTGATTATGAAGTCCTTTGCCGGGCTCTGGGCATTGAACATGTGCGGAAAGTAGACCCCTATCGTATCAAAGAAACGATGGAGATCATCAAGGAAGAGGTTGAGAGGGATGCGGCTTCGGTCATCATTACAGTGAATGGACCCTGCATGCTTCACCGGAGGGAGAAGAGGCAATTTGAACATGCTTTCTACACCATTGACACGGACAAGTGCAGGGGATGCACGATGTGCCTTGAGATCGGATGCCCTGCGATCAGCTGGCAGGAAGTCTCCGGCGATCAGGCTATCACAAAAGACGGCCACAAGAGGAAAGGAGTTGTTCAAATTAACAGGCTACAGTGCCCGGGTTGTGGCGTCTGTCAACAGATCTGTAAATTCGAAGCAATTATTCCTGGACAGGCATAGGAGGGGAAGATGGAAGATAGAGTGACCAATATTCTGTTATCAGGGGTTGGAGGCCAGGGAACGATTCTGGCCAGCGATATACTCTGCTCCGTATTTCAAGAGGTAGGCTATGATGTGAAAAAGGCAGAGGTTCACGGAATGGCGCAGAGAGGCGGAGATGTGACCACCCATTTCCGGTTCGGCAAAAAGGTCTATTCCCCGCTGATCAAATACGGAGATGTGGATTACCTTGTCTCCTTCGAACTTCTGGAGGGGCTCCGCTATGTTAATTGGCTAAAAAAGGATGGAAAAGTCCTTCTCAATAACCAGGAAACATACCCTCCTGCCGTTACCCGGGGGACGATGAAGTATCCGGAGAATGTGGTTAAGACGTTCAAGAGATTTTTTAATGGAAATGTCTATGCTATTGATGGATTAGGCATTGCGGTCCAATGCGGCGATTCGAGGGCTGTCAATATTGTCACCCTTGGCGCCTTCTCCAATTTTTTTGACATTAAGGAGGAGGTCTGGGAAAGGAATCTCCTTGAACACCTTCCTAAAAAAGTTCATGAACTCAATTTGAAAGCCTTCAAAGAGGGGAAGAAGGCTATTTAATCGGACCGGGCAATTGCCATTGAAGGGGCGAAGGGAGTTTCTCTTTGCCCCTTTGTTTTTTAGGCCTGCTCATTTATAATTTTATAAAGACGGAGGCAGCAAAGCATGAGACAGACCCGATTCGTTTTCATAGTCGTCATCACCTTATCGATTTTTCTCCTCGTCGCTCATCCTGGCCAATCCAGAGATCACCTTCACCAATTCACCATGGAGAATGGCCTGAAGGTAATCCTTCAGGGTAACCGCACCTCTGCGGTGGTTGCACTCCAGGTCTGGGTCAAGGTGGGAAGCGCTGATGAAAAGAACGATGAGGCGGGGATGTGCCACTTCATCGAACATATGATCTTCAAGGGTACGGAGAAGAGGAAGGTCGGAGAGATGGCAAAGGAGATCGAATCCCTTGGAGGCTCGATCAATGCCTATACCTCGTATGACCAAACTGTTTATCATATTACAATTGCCAGTCGTTATGCAGACATTGCCCTCGATATCCTGTCCGATGCCATCCAACGCTCTGTTTTCGATCCGTCGGAGCTCGAAAAGGAGAGGGAGGTCATTCTCGAAGAGATTCGAATGGGAGAGGATGATCCTTCGAGAAAACTCTTCCGGCAGACCATGGCCACTGCTTTTCAGAGCCATCCCTACGGAAGGCCGATTATCGGGTATGAGAAGACCATCAGGGCAATCACAAGAGATCAGATGCTCTCTTTTTTCAAGCGATGGTATACGCCGGACCGGATCTTTTTCGTTGCCGCAGGTGACTTTGATCTTCAGGAGATGGAGAGAAAAGCAAGGGACTCATTTAAGGATTTTAAGCGGTCTTCCAAGAGATTTCCTGAAAGGGTGAAGGAGCCGAATCAGAAAGAAGTCCGGTCTAACCTCACGTTTGGAAATTTTAAAGAGACCTACCTTCAAATGGCAGTCCCCATCACTTCTGTCACGCATGAAGATACTCCCGGGCTTGATGTGATCGAACAGATTTTAGGAGGAGGAGAGACCTCCCGTCTGGCGCAGAAGGTGAAGTTGGAGAAGGGGCTGGTTCACTCCATCTCCGCCTCTGCTTATACGCCAAAAGACCCAGGCCTCTTTATCATCGGAGCGACTCTCCAGGCAGAGAATCTGGAAAAGGCGATAGAAGAGATTCTAAAAGAGGTAAACCGGTTGATTCAGGAGGGCGTCACCGCTGAGGAGCTTTACCGTGTCAGGGTCAATGTTGAAAGCGGTCTCATCTATGACCGGCAGACCGTTCAGGGGCAGGCAAGAAAGCTTGGTTATTATGAGGCCGCCACGGGGAACATAGAATTTGAAAAGGAGTATATGAGGAAAATCAGCCTCCTTCAAAGCGAGGACATCAAGAGAATAGGGGAAAAATATTTTAAACCTTCCCAGTGGAACATCAGCCTTCTGGGGCCCTCAGAAAAGGCGGATGGCCTTAAAAAGATCTCTCTAAACGCCGTGATTGAAAAAGCGGGTTCGCCAGATATTTCCATTGGCCAGAAGACGTCACCGCGCGCCTCGAAGACCGTTCTGAACAATGGAATTCGCCTCATTGTCAAAGAGAACCGGTATGTTCCTCTTGTGTCTATTCAACTCTCTTTTTTAGCCGGCGTTCGTTTTGAAGAGGAGGCCCAAAACGGGATCAACCAGTTTATGGCTGTGATGATCAATAAGGGCACAGAGAAACAGACCAGCCTTGAAATCGCCAAGAAAGTGGAGAGAATGGCAGGCTCCCTCAGCGGCTTTTCAGGCTACAACAGCTTTGGCCTGAGCTTTACTTTCCTGAGCCAGCACTTCGATGAGGCGATGGCTTTGTTAGGTGAGGTCATCAAGCATCCCTCCTTTGATGCGGATGAGATGGAAAAGAGGAGAAGATCCATCCTCGCATCCATCCGACAGCAGGAGGACAATTTGAGCAGTATGGTCTTCAAACTCTTTCGGAAGGTTCTTTATGAGAAGCATCCCTACCGCATGGATACGATCGGAACACTTGATTCCGTCAAGAAAATCACACAGAAGGATTTAAAAGAGTATTATAGGCGCATCGCCACCCCGGAGAATATGGTCATCACCATCGTGGGAGATGTCGATTTGAAACAGGTGACCTCTGCTGTCCAAAATGAGTTTGGAAAGATGCAGAAGATCGGTTTTGCCCATCCTGAAATTCCCAAGGAGCCGCCCCTCCAGAAGACGAGAAGATCAGAGAGTTATAAGGAGAAGGAGCAGGCCCATTTTGTCCTCGGATTCCCTGGCGGCACTGTGCTGAATGGGGACCGGTATGCTCTCGACGTGCTGGATGCAGCGCTTTCCGGCATGGGAGGAAGGCTCTTTTATGAATTGAGGGATAAGCAAAGCTTGGCCTACGCTCTGGCATTCATCAGCAATGTGAATCTCGATCCAGGATATATCTGTGTCTATATGGGGACCCATCCGGATAAGATCGAAACGGCTATTGCAGGCGTCCTCAGGGAGCTGAAGAAGGTCAAAGACGAGGGGTTGACAGGCGATGAAGTGGAAAGGGCGAAGCGATACCTGATCGGAAACTTTGAGATTGGCCTTCAGACCAACGGCGCCCATGCAAGACAGATGTCCGGGGACGAGTTGATGGGGCTGGGATACGACCATTTGGAAAGGTATCCGGGTGAGATTCAGAAGGTGACCCGGGAGGATGTCCACCGGATGGCGAAGAAGTATTTCAACCTGGACGCCTATGCCCTTGCCATCATCCGGCCTTCGGAAGCAAAGAAACAATGACAGGAAGGCTTAGGCTTAACCCCTTTTCGCTCAAAGACACTCTCGAGTGCGGACAGTTCTTTCGCTTCACAAAGGCCCTGAATACCTACCTCATTCAGACCTCTGATCGGATCTTCCCGGTCTGGCAAAAAGGGGATGTCCTTTTCTATGAAGGGGTGGAGGAATCCTTCCTCATCAGGTTCTTCAGACTGGATGAGGATATGGATGCCATTTTAAAGGAGATTGATTGCGACCCCTTTATTCATCAGGCGATTAAGGAGTATCCGGGGATGAGGCTGATCCGGCAAGACCCCTGGGAGTGCCTGGTCTCATTCCTCTTTTCATCTGCCAAGGCCATTCCCCATATCCGTTGCGTGATTGAAGCCCTATGCAAATCATCCGGGAGAAAAGTGACCTGGGACTCCCATATCGGTTATGGATTTCCGGAACCCAACTTCATCCAGACCTCTCAACAGATGGAAGAGGTGCGAGCGGGTTTCAGGACGGACTATCTGGTCAAAACGAGCCGGTGTATGGATCGAAACCAACTCCTCGGATTGAGGGAGCTAACATACAAAGAAGCAAAAAAGAGGCTGATGGAACTTGCCGGAGTCGGGAAGAAGATTGCTGATTGCGTTCTTCTCTATTCGCTCGATTTTCTCGAAGCCTTTCCTATCGACACCTGGATTAAAAAAGGATTGCAGAAGACTTATTTTAACGGAGAGAAGGTCGGGGAGAAGAAGATGGAGGAATTTGTTAAGGGCCACTTCGGCCCCTATGCCGGCTACGCCCAGCTCTATTTATACCATTACTGGCGAAACTATCCTTTCAAAGAGCAGTCCCCTTGAGGATGATCCCGGATGAAAAATGTCTCCCGGTAAAAGGGTTTACCCCGTTAGTAATAATGGACCGCCGGAATTTCTAACGGGGTTTACTGTTTCTCATCCAGTCTTTTTTCAATGGCTTCCCAGATTTCAATGATGCCCAAGCGTTTCGCCCAGTCAGCGATATATGTTCGATTCACCGTTTCTCCGCTAATTTTTAGAATTCCTGTAATATCACGGAGATGCTTCTCCGAGCCTCCTCCTTTATAATATTCCATCTTCTTGACAATCACATCTTCTGGTGATGCAAAATCGGCCTGGTACGACTCTGAAGGATGGACGCGACGGGTTCGACCAAATCTACTGCTGTCAAAGAGGGTATTTTGCTTCAAGATGATATCAACCTTCAGGCCGGAAGCGGGGTGAATAATATTAAATTGTCCACAGGTGCGAATAGCCTCCTTCATCGCCTCTTCACTCAAATAAAATTCATCCGATGGGAAGGCTTTCATCAAATTGGTAATATGCCGATCTGCTATATCTGCAACCACATCGATATCATTTGTTAATCGGGGTTCTCCGTATGCCATGGCTGCAACAGAACCGGTGACGAGATAAGGGATGTGAAGATGTTCCAAGACCCCCACGACCCTATGAAGCAACTCAAATAAATCCATGGGAGAGCCTCCTTACGGCTTCCTTCTTAATCATTTCATCCTCCCACTCCGGATTTGTATTCTTAAGATGGACCAGCAACATCTTTCGGGCTGCGGTCCACATATGAAAGCCTATCCGGATTCTTTCTGCGGGTGTTTTTTGTCGCAGCACCTCTGCCATTGTATTATCGACGACCTCTATCTGTCCCCGGTCCAACCTTAATTTTTCCATTTTCCGCCTCTCACCTTTGAAAAGTTCAAGAATTAAAGGTCGAAATGCAACATATAAATGACATTTCGAGTATATTAAACCGTTACTTTAAAAACCTCAAGATAAAAATTGTCAGGGCAAATCAAAGAGTTGGGTTGTTTGATGGTTAAAGTCAATATGCAAGTCAGTCCCTACAAACACATGCATTTTCTTCTACTGGCGGAACCCATATCTTTTAAATCTTTAGATAAATTCGGCAATTACTTCAAAATTTCTCGAAAAAACTTCTTTGGCCACTCCTGATCGTCAAGAAACAAAACATGATTTGCCTCAAACTCCTCTCTTGAGTCGGCTTCTTCCATACCTTTAAAAAGGTTTTCATAAGAGGTTTTTGATAAGATAAAGGAATGGAGGCTGATATTCACTTTTCCGAGATCGCTTTCCAAACTCTTGATGCTCTTGAACAATTGAATCTTTTCATGATCCAGTCTCTTGATATGTTCCAATCCTTTGGGATCTAAGAAGACAATCTGCTGGCGTTTTCCATTCTTCACCCACATGATGAAATCAGGATAGAAACTGCTGATAATGAAGACATTGATTTGTAAAATCCCTCCCTCACCTCCCTTTGCAAAAGGGAGGAATAATACCCCTCTTTGGAAAAGAGGGGCAAGGGGAAATTTTCTGAATCATGTCGATTCAATTAAGGGACCCTTAATAAATGTTTTATGGCCAGACTCAACTTTTGTAATCCCCCCCTTACTTCCCAGATATTGAAAGATTGGTTTACTATATCAGATAATTGGTTTTCGGGTAAAGTCTTTTTTAACAACTCAAGGCAAAGGGGAGAAAAAAATGGAAAACTTTGCTGAAGAGAAGGAGAGTAAAGGCAGAAGCGCCCCACTCGTTTACACGAAGAGCCTGAGAAAGGATTGTCTTGATGTTCTGGAGTTATAAAAGGTAAAATAAGATCAACAGTCTTTGGAGAACGCTGGGATTATGTTTTGGAAGAAGAAACGCATTGGGCTTGCGCTTGGGGGCGGAGGGGCCAGGGGACTCGCCCATATCGGCGTTTTAAAGGTTCTTGAGAGGGAAGGGATTCCTATTGATCTAATCGTGGGAACCAGTATAGGGGCGCTTGTGGGCGGGGCCTACGCCAGCGGCATCAGCCCGGATGAGTTGCAAAAGAAGGTGGAGGCGTACCTCCACAGCGCTGAGTTTCGATCTTCGGCGATGAAGGCCTTTGAAAAGGCTCATGCAAAGGGAGAGTTAGGTCTGGCTCAGAAGGTTCAGGCCCACTTAAGAAGCTGGTTTTATCTGATCCATGCAATGTTTAAACCAGGAATACTTCCTCATGAGGACTTCCAAGCCACCATCAATTATTTTATTCCCGACATCCAGATTGAAGAAACCCGAATTCCCTTCCGGGCCGTGGCCACCGACCTGGCGAGCGGCGAACAGATCATTTTTTCTCACGGGCCTATGCGGCAGGCTGTGATGGCAAGTTGTGCTGTTCCAGGAGCCTTTTCACCGCTTAGAGAGGGAGAAAGGCTTTTATCAGATGGAGGGATCATCTGCCTCGTTCCCACTTCCGTGGCAAGACAGGAGGGAGCGGACATTGTGATTTCCGTGACTGTTGACCGATTTGGTAGCTCGGAAGAATTGCGAAACGTAGTGGATGTCTATTATCGGGTCAGTGAGATCATGGGAGAAAAGCTGAGACAAAACGAATTGGCAGAAGCAGATGTTGTGATCCTCCCGGAAGTGGGGGATTCACATTGGTCGAATTTCTCCCAGGCCGTGAATTTGATTGATGAAGGTGAAAAGGCAGCGAGGGGAAAACTTGATGAAATTCGTCATGTCATGCCCGGCATAAGAAACTGGCTTCGATTTAAAAAAAGGCCCAAAGCATACAAAAAGAGAGGGTGAAAAGGGAATTCAGGGACTTGTAAAAAGTCGTCATTCCCGTGAAAACGGGAATCCAGAGAATTCTAACTGCATGAAAATATCCCGCTAAGAGCGGGACTTGTGCAGGAATGACAGAAAACCGCCTTTTTGGACTTTTTCGAGACCATCAAAGTTAGTGTCAGGCCTTCACAATATTTTTCTTCCACCGCTTCAAATTCCTTCTCACATTGCGGGTATCAATGACAAGGGGGGCGTTCGCAACGACCCATTCATAATCGACCTGGCTATGATCGGTGATCACGACGGCGGCATCGATTCGACGAAGCAATGGCTTTGTGAGGGGGGAGGATTTCAATTTGAAATGATACTTCCTGAAAGGAGGGAGAACCGGGATAAAGGGGTCGTGATAGAGAAGGGTTGCTCCTTTATTCTGAAGGAGCTCCATGATGGTTAGGGCAGGGGATTCCCTGGCATCGTCCACATCCTTCTTGTAGGCCACACCGAGAATCAAGATTTTAGACCCCTTGAGGCTTTTTCCTCTTTCATTCAGGGCATCGACAATCCTGGAGACCACGTAGTAAGGCATCGAGACATTGATTTCACCGGCAAGCTCAATAAACCGGGTTGTGAAGTCGTATTCCTTGGCCTTCCACGAAAGATAGAAGGGATCGATGGGGATGCAGTGGCCCCCCATGCCAGGGCCCGGATAGAAGGGCGAGAACCCGAAAGGTTTGGTGCTGGCGGCTTCAATGACCTCCCAGATATCGATGCCCATTCGATCTGTCAGCATCTTCAGTTCATTGACCAGGGCAATATTGACGCCCCGATAGATGTTTTCAAGAAGTTTGGTCAGTTCAGCCACTCGAGGTGAGGAGACCGGAACAATCTTTTGAATAGCCTGACGGTATAGCGCTGTGGCGGTTTTTTTGCAGGATGGAGTGACGCCGGAGACCACCTTTGGGATCTGGGAGGTGGTAAATCCTTTATTTCCCGGGTCTTCTCTTTCCGGAGAGTAGCCGAGGAAAAAATCTTTTCCAATCTTCAAGCCAGTGAATTCCAGTTGAGGCAGGATCAATTCTTCCGTTGTGCCGGGGTAAGTGGTGCTCTCAAGAACGATCAATTGACCTTTTCTCAAACAGGATTGGATGGAATCGGTCGTTTTTTCTATGTATTGCAGGTCAGGCTCTTTCTTTTCTGTTAAGGGGGTGGGAACACAGATCAGAATGCAATCCGGTTCGTTGAGACGGGAGAAATCGTCTGTCACATCGAATTGACCGTTCCTAAAAAAGGTTGAAATGCCAGAGGATGGGATGGTTTTTATGTAGCTTCGCCCTTGCTTCAGGGAAGAGACCTTCCCTGAATCGACATCGAACCCCAAAACCTTATAGCCCACCTCACAAAACCTGAGGACCAGAGGAAGGCCCACATATCCCAGGCCGATTACTCCAATCTTGGCTTCCTTTTTAAGGATTTTATCTGTCAGTTGAACGACCATTTTTCTGTTAGTCATAAAGATCCTTTTTAGGGTTCCAGGATTCAAGGGTTCGAGGGTTCAAGTTCTTACCAATTATCTTTCTGCTTATTGTATTACTTGGTCACTCGGTCCCTTGCCCCCTGGACCCCTCGACCCCTTATCTTTTATAAAATGCTTTGATCCTATCTACGACCCATTCCTGTTGATCCTCTCTCAACTCAGGGAAGATAGGCAGGGCCAAAGTCTCCTCGGCAGCTTTTTCAGAGACCGGAAAGTCTCCCTTGCGGTGTTTTAAAAAGGAGAAGCATTCCTGTAAATGGAGGGGAAGGGGATAGTAAATGTCCGTTCCGATTCCCTGCTCCGTCAAAAACTTCCTTAGATCGTCCCTTTTCGGGACCCGGATCACATACTGGTGAAAGATGTGACGGTTTTCATACTGAATGACGGGAAGTTTAACTCCTTCCACCGTTGAAAGAATATCCTGAAACATTGCCTGATAGCGGTTTGCTTTTTTCTGCCGCTCCTCTGTCCATTTTTCAAGATATTTAAACTTGACAAGGAGAATGGCCGCTTGAATCGTGTCGAGGCGGCTATTGATCCCGATCCATTTGTGATAATATTTGGGCTGGCTTCCATGGACCCTCAGGAGCCGGACTTTCTCGGCCAGATTGGGGTTGTCGGTAACCACCATTCCCGCATCTCCAAAGGCGCCGAGGTTCTTGGTTGGGTAAAAAGAGAAGCATCCCAGGTCTCCCATCTGGCCAGCTCTCCTGGGGGCGCTGTCATGATGGGGTTTATACTCCGACCCCAAAGCCTGAGCTGCGTCTTCGATCACGTATAATTTTTTATCTCTGGCAATCTGAAGGATCGGGTCCATGTCCGTGCATTGCCCGTAGAGGTGGACCGGGATGATGGCTTTTGTTTTTGGGGTGATCTTTTCCGCAATCCTGGAGGGATCGATATTATAACTCTCCTGGTCGATGTCAACAAAGATAGGAATAGCGCCAAGACGTGAAACAGAACCAGCCGTGGCGAAGAAGGTGAATGGGGGAAGCATCACCTCGTCCCTCGGTTCAATACCGGCAGACATTAAAGACAAAAGAAGGGCGTCCGATCCCGAAGCCGCGCCCACGGCATATCGGGTTCGGCAATAGCCGGCAATGGTTTTTTCCAGACCTTCGATCTGGGGCCCCATGATGAATTGCTGGGTCTTAAAGACCTCGTTCAGGGCCGATTTGATCTCCTCTTCGATTAAGGAGAATTGAGGGGTTAAATCGAAAAAGGGAACTTTCATCTTCATCGGATCTCCAATGATTCTGGGGGAAATATGGTCTTGAAAATAAGACAAAAAAAGGGGATAGTCAAGGCAAAATGTCTAAAAGATAAAAGTCGAACGTAAGGGTAACGAGGCCCGTATCGTTAATAAAAGGGTACGTTAATCGTCTCTTAATTCTTTGCACGTAACCGTTACCGAATTACGAAACGGGCTTCGTAACCTTAACCCCCCTTCATCCCCCCTTAAGTTAAGGGGGGAATATAGGGGGGGTATCGATTCTCATGGTTCGAGGGTGGCCACCCTACGATGAAAGATTGTTAAGAAAACATGGCAGATATGGAAGCAAAGATCGATCTCGATAACATCGCCATCATTTTAGTGAGGCCCAGATTTCCCGAGAATATGGGTTCGGTGGCGAGGGCGATGAAAAATATGGGGATTCATCGATTGATCGTGGTCGATGGGTGCTCTCCTCTACACATGAATGCCTACAAGCTGGCGTCCGGGGCTGAGGAGATTTTAGAAAGGGCTGAGGAATGTCCAACGCTCAGCGAAGCGATTTCAGGGATGGAGTGTATTGTCGGAACAACTTCGGAGACCGGAAAAGAGAGAACTCCTCTGCTGACCCCTAAAGAATTAGCAACCAAACTGATTCCCATTTCAAAAAAGAATTTCATCGGTCTGGTGTTTGGTTCAGAAAAGGAAGGGCTGACCAACGAAGAGCTCTCGCTCTGCCACCTCTATGCCCGAATCCCTTCTTCCGAGTCTTTTCCCTCCCTCAATCTGGCGCAGGCGGTGATGGTTCTCTGTTATGAGCTCTTTCAATCTTCGGCGGCAACCTTAAGGCAATCAGCCAAGATGGCTTCTTCCGGACAGATGGAGAAGATGTTCGCCCATATGGAGAGCACATTGTTGAGCATTGGTTTTTTAGAGGAGGAAAATCCCAAGAGGATCATGAGGACGCTGAGGAGACTCTTCGGAAGAAGCCGGATGGAAGAAAGGGATGTCCAAATCCTCCAGGGCATATGGAGCAGGGTGGATTGGATATTAATGAAGGATAAAGGTCGAGGTTAAGGTTAAGAGTTAAAGTCTCTCTTAGCCTCAACCTCAGCCTTATATTTAGCATTTGCCGTATTCTCACTACTTCTTTATGAAGGGTGTGAGGAGGTCGATCGGGACCGGGAAGATAATGGTCGAGTTTTTCTCAGTGGCCACCTCGGTCAAGGTCTGAAGAAATCTCAACTGGATTGTGGCCGGATTTTTACTGATGACATCTGCCGCCTCGGCCAATTTTGCAGAGGCCTGGGATTCACCTTCCGCATGGATGATTTTAGCTCTTTTCTCTCTTTCTGCTTCGGCCTGTTTTGCAATGGCCCTCTGCATCTCTGCGGGTAGATCAACAGACTTGGTTTCTACCAGGGAAACCTTGATGCCCCAGGGATCGGTGTGAGCATCCAGGATCTCCTGGAGTTGAATGTTGATCTTATCCCGGCGGGAGAGCAAATCATCCAGATCGAACTGACCGACAACACTTCGTAGAGTGGTCTGGGCAAGCTGGGAGGTGGCATAGAGATAGTTTTCGACTTCAGTCAACGCTTTATTCGGGTCGATCACCCTGAAATAAACCACGGCATTCACCTTGACGGAGACGTTGTCCCTGGTGATGACATCCTGGGGGGGAATGTCGAGGGTGACGGTCCGGAGGCTTACTTTGATTAACTTATCAATTCCGGGGATGATGATGATCAAACCCGGTCCTTTGGCTCCGATCAATCTTCCGAGCCGGAAGACAACGCCCCTTTCATACTCCCTGAGAACCTTGATGGCTGAAGCGGCTAAAATGAACAAAAAGACGATGAGAAAAAATAATCCTGACGGCAGTCCTGTCATACCCATTTTGTTTCCTCCTCTTTAGATTTTTTTGACTTTCAAGATTAAATTGTTTACGCCGATCACCTGAACCTTCTCCCCGACATCGATAGGCTGTTCAGATTCGGCTTTCCAGTATTCTCCATGAATGGCGACCTTTCCTTCCGGGGCGAGACTAACCACAACGGTTCCTATTTCCCCTACGATTCCCTCCTTTCCTGTGGTCGGTTTGGTCAGGCGCGCCTTGATTGCTTTTGCAACCGCAAAGATGAAGAAGGCCGCACTGACGGCTACAGCAGGGATGATGACGCTCAAAGAAATCCTCATATAATCGGTGGGAGAATCGATTAACATCAGAGATCCCAGAAAGAGAGAGATCACTCCTGCAACAGACAACAGGCCATGGCTCACCACCTTGATTTCAGCGATGAATAGGATGATGGCAAAGAGAATGAGGGCCAGGCCTGCGAAATTGATGGGAAGCATCTGAAGGGCGTAAAAAGCAAGGATGAGAAATATCGCTCCGACCACTCCGGGAAGGATGGACCCCGGGTTCGATAGCTCGAAGAAGATGCCATAAATCCCGAGCATCAGCAGGATATAAGCAATGGAGGGGTTTGAGATGATGTCCAGAAAGCGGTAACGCCAGCTCATCTCAAGGGATCGTGGTTTAACCCCCTTGGTCAAAAGGGTACGGGTGACTCCGTCAAATTTGATCACTTTTCCGTCGATCTTGCTGAGAAGGTCTTGAATATCCGGACTGATGAAATCGACCACATTCAATTTGACTGCTTCCTCTTCTGTAATGGAAACGCTTTTTCTGACTGCCTTTTCCCCCCAGTCAACGTTTCTTCCCCTTGTTTTGGCGATCGTCTTGATATAGGAGACCGTATCGTTGACGATCTTTTCACTCATCGTTTTGCTCTCTTTTCCCTCTCCGAGTGAAACAGGGTGTGCCGCTCCGATGTGGGTGCCGGGAGCCATCACTGCAATATGCGCTGCCATCGTGATAAAGACACCGGCAGAGGCGGCCCTTCCTCCGCTCGGTCCCACATAGACGATGATAGGTATGGCGGAGGTCATGATTCTTTTGATGATGAGCCTCATCGACTCCATCAGGCCTCCCGGGGTGTCGAGCTGGATAATAAGGCATTGAGCCCCTTTCTCAATGGCCTGATCGATCGATTCTGTGATGAATTTGGAGGTGGCCGGGTTAATGATCCCGTCCACTTCAATGACATAAACCGGAGCCTTCTCCTGGGAATAGACGGGGACTCCTGCGAATAGCAGGATGAAAATGGATAGAATAAATAGGTAGAATCGTTTCAAAATTTTGTCTCCTTTTTAGACAGAATATCCCAAAATGCAGGGATTGTCAAATTGTAGAAAACCTTCCTCTTTTTCTAAATCGTCACTTTCATCATATCTTCGGCCAGAATGACCTCTCCCGGGTAGACCTGTCTGCACTGGTTTAAAATGTCATATTGGTCACAGATGGGATAGAGGTGGGTGAGGAGCAATCTTTTACAGCGGGATTCTTGTGCAATTCTTCCGGCGAGAGAGGGAGTGAGATGGCCATCCACCTTTTTTTCATCGGGGAAGGAACATTCCAGGACGAGGAGATCTGCCTCAGAGGCGAGGTTCACAATATTTTCACAGTAGTCCGTATCGCCGGAGATGACAATCGACTTTCCATCTCTCCATTCGATTCGATAACCAACACTCTCCGGAAGATGAACCATGGGTTCCGAGAGAATCTTCATCTCTCCAAAGAGGAGAGGTTTTGAAGAGACTTCCTTGATCGTTAAATGGTAGGCGCGGGGTTCGATCCAGGAACCATAGAGATCCCTCATCTTATCGAAATGGCGTCTGAATCCATGTCCTCCTGCGCAGATCAGCTCTTTTTCACGTGGAAGGTCTCCGTATTTACATGCAAAGAGGATCGGGACGAGATCTGCGGTATGATCGGGGTGGATATGTGTGTAGAGGAGGAGATCGATATCCCGGTAGGTGGCCTCCAGCTTCAACATCGTTCTCAGAGTACCGGACCCGCTGTCGATTAAAATTTGGGAATTTCCCGAGAAGAGAAGGAGGCCAGGAGCCCCCCTCCTTAAAGAGGGAACTCCTGTTCCTGAGCCGAGAATAATCAGTTCAGACAATCTTTTTCCTCAAGTGATGGAATAAAATTAAAACTAACACAAAATGAAAATATTTTAAACCCGAATCAATTGACATCCTGAGGTTTTTTAAATTATGGTGGAAGCAATGACAAAAACCGGAAGCATGGTCGAAATCGACGGTTCTTATGGAGAAGGAGGAGGGCAGATATTAAGAACCGGTCTCGCTTACTCCGCCATCCTGAGTAAGCCGATTAAAATTACTCGTATCCGGGCGGGACGGAAAAATCCGGGACTACAGCCCCAGCACCTGAAAAGCATAGAAGCGCTGGCAAAGATTACAAAAGCCAGAACAGATGGGGTTAAAATCGGGTCGAATGGCATTACCTTTATCCCCGAAGAGATTGTTCCCGGTCACTACGAATTCGACATAGGAACAGCAGGCTCTGTGACACTTCTTCTTCAGACGCTTCTTCTTCCCCTTTCTCTTTGTCAATTGAGTTCCAGTTTAGTTCTGACAGGGGGGACGCATGTGGAGTGGAGTCCCCCTTTTGGTTATCTCTCCGAAATTCTTTTCCCTCCACTTGCTTCGATGGGGATTCAAGCAAAGGCTGAGATCGGAAAGTGGGGTTGGTATCCAAGGGGGGGCGGCCGAATAGAGATTGAGATTCATCCCGCTTCTGATTTGAGCCCTGTCTTATTGAACCATCGTGGTTTCCTGAAGAGAATTTATGGCATTTCGGCTATCTCCAATCTTCCGAACCATGTGGCTGAGAGGCAGAGGGACCGTGCCTTGAAAAGAATAGAAAGGGATTTGAAGCTGGAAGCAGAAATTGAGATTCTTTCTGAGATTCCTTCGAGTGGTCCGGGATCGTTCCTCTTTCTTGTTGCCGAATCAGAGGGAGTGAAGGCAGGGTTCTCATCCCTGGGAAGAAAGGGGAAGAGGGCAGAGGAGGTGGCTGACGAGGCGGTCGATTCCCTGAAGGAGTATATGGAGTCTGACGGCTGTGTCGATCCTCATCTGGCAGACCAGCTCGTTCCATTTATGGCGTTTGCGAAGGGAAGTTCCTCTTTCACCACCACCCGTATTACCGAACACCTATTGACGAATCTCTGGGTCATTGAACACTTCCTGAAAATTTCCGTATCGAGATCGGGAAATAAGGGAGAAAGAGGGAGGATTGACTTGATTCCTGCATCGTATTAAAATTGGAATAAAGGAGGGATCCATTAGCAAGATTTTCGGGAATACCGTAGGCTTAAAAGCCAATCAAATCCGGAGGATCGAATATATCTACCGGAGGAAGATCCCGCCTCAGAAGATCGTCACTCCTGAAGTCGCACGCCTTTTGATAGAACTTTCGAATGAAATCCGTCGCCAGATCGGCATCCTTGTCGGAAGGAGAGGGTCGATTGAGATGGTCGTGGTCGGAGACCAGAGAGGGATAACGATCCCAGATCTCTCCAGGTACCGGTCTGGAATTCCGCGTTTGAGGGGGTTGCGGCTAATACACACGCATCTTAAGGGAGAACCTCTAACAGAAGAAGATCTGACCGATCTCGCCCTCTTAAGGCTGGACATGATGGTTGCCCTGTTTGCCGATGGCAAGGGAGACCAAGAATCGGTCCACTCGGCTCATCTGCTTCCTGACAATCCCGAAAAGAGGGTGTGGGAGATCAACCCCCCGTCTTCGTTGAGGCAGTTGGATATCGATTTTCAAAAGTGGGTTCAGTCTCTCGAAGATCAATTTCAAAAGGGCCAGAGGGCGCTCTCCATTAGAGGGCCACGGGAAAAGGCCATCCTCCTATCGGTCAGCAGGGAGAAAAAGGAGATTTTGGAGAACTCGATGGAGGAGTTAAGAGACCTGACAGAATCGAGCGGCGTACGGGTGGCCGAAACCATCATCCAGAGGCCACAGAACATCTCCCAGTCCACCTTGATCGGAGAGGGGAAGTTAAAAGAGTTGCTCGTAAAATGTATGCAATTGGGGGTGGATCTGATCATCTTCGATCAGGACCTGACGCCCGGCCAGTTGGTCTCAATCTCTGACCGGACGGAATTGAGAGTGATCGATCGGACGCAGCTCATTCTCGACATCTTTGCCCAGAGGGCCCATACAAGGGATGGCAAGACTCAGGTTGAACTGGCCCAGTTGAAATACCTCCTCCCGCGCCTGTCCAGAAAAACATTAGCCCTTTCAAGGCTAACCGGAGGAATTGGGGGCCGGGGACCGGGCGAGACAAAACTTGAGATTGATCGCCGGAGGGCGAGGGACAGGATCCATCTTCTTGAGAGGGAGCTGGAGAGTTTGAGCCGGAGGAGAGAGCAGAGAAGGGTTCTTCGGAAAAGGGCTGGAATCCCCGTCCTTTCGGTCATTGGATATACCAATGCCGGGAAGTCAACCCTTTTTAATCTTTTGACGAAAAGCCAGTTCAATATGGAGAATAAACTCTTTGCCACGCTGGATACGGCCACACGAAGATTGAGGCTAATGAACTCCCTCCTGATGATGAAAAGGCAAGATGAAGTAGTGATCACCGATACGGTCGGTTTTATTAAGGACTTGCCCAGAGACCTGATGGGAGCCTTTCGACCCACCTTCGATGAGCTCAGGGAATCCGACTTATTGATTCATCTGGTCGATGTCAGCAGTCCGAGGCGTTATGATCACATGGAGGCGGTCGAAAAGATCCTTCTTGAACTGGGGCTGGAGGAGATTCCCAGATTTCTCGTTTTTAATAAAGAGGACAAATTGGATCAGGAGGAGGCGAGGGCGCTTTGCAAGAGATATGGAGCGGTTTCGATCTCTGCCCTCCGGCCTGAAAGCCTTGAGGATTTTTTTGAAGCTCTGGAAAAAAAGTTATGGGAGATCCGATCGCTTGGTCAAAAAATAAAAGTCTAACGGTAAGGATCGCAAAGGCCGTATCGTTACATTGGAAATGACGTTTGTCGTTGTCGAAGCCCTGTACCATGATAGGTTCAGGGCGAAGCTCGTATCGAGACTCGTGGATCGAATCTGGATGCTCGATCATCGCTTTTCGAGCCTCTTGCTTCGATACGAGCATCGTCACCCATAACCGTTTGACTATAAGAATAAACGCCAACCAAACGACACCGGTTGACAAAGTGGGTTTGGTCTGATATATGAATAAAATCTTTCATATGGAGAGGATAGAGGATGGAGAACCATCTGAACCATATTCCGGAATATCTCACTTTCGATGATGTCTTACTGATCCCCAATTTTTCGGGGGTCCTGCCAAAAGAGGTTGATATCAGCACGCAATTGACGCGAGAAATCCGTTTGAACATCCCTCTGGTCAGCGCCGCCATGGATACGGTGACTGAGGCGAGGACAGCCATTGCTATGGCTCAGGAGGGGGGAGTAGGCATCATCCACCGCAATCTCTCCATCACTAATCAAGCCACAGAAGTGGACAAGGTGAAGAAATCGGAAAGCGGAATGATCCTCCATCCCATCACCATGCATCCCGAACAGAGGATCCATGAAGCCTTGGAGGTCATGAGGAAATACCGGATCTCAGGGGTTCCCATCACCAAAGAGGGAAAGCTTGTCGGAATCCTCACCAACCGAGATCTCCGGTTTGAGAAGAGACTGGACGAGAAGATTTCGACGGTGATGACAAAGGACCGGCTCATTACCGTGCCCGTGGGCACAACGCTCGATCAGGCCAAGGAGATCCTCCATAAGAACAGGATCGAGAAATTACTGGTCGTTGATGAGCATAATAACCTGAAAGGTTTGATTACGATCAAAGACATCGAAAAGATAAGAAAATACCCAAATTCGTGCAAAGACTCCCATGGCCGACTCCGGGTAGGAGCGGCAATCGGGCCGGGAAAGGACAGGGAGCAGAGAACAGAGGCGCTCATCCAGGCGGGGCTCGATGTCCTGGTCATCGATACCGCCCATGGCCATACGAAGGATGTCCTGGAGGCGATCCGTGACACGAAAAAGAATTTCCCGAATTGTCAGCTGATCGGCGGAAACATCGCTACGAAAGAGGGGATGCTCGATCTGATCAAAGCCGGGGTCGACGGCGTCAAGGTCGGGGTAGGGCCAGGGTCGATCTGCACCACACGGATCGTCGCAGGAGTGGGCGTTCCCCAGCTCTCCGCGATTCTGGAGGTTGCCGAGGTCTCAAAGAAGCATGAAGTGCCCCTCATCGCCGACGGAGGCATTAAATTCTCCGGGGACGTCACCAAGGCCCTTGCGGCAGGAGCCCATTCGGCGATGATCGGGAATCTTTTTGCCGGCGCTGACGAAAGCCCCGGTGAAATTGTGCTCTATCAAGGGCGAAGCTATAAGGTTTATCGGGGCATGGGATCTCTGGAGGCGATGAAGGAGGGGAGCAAGGATCGATATATGCAGGCGGATGTGGAGAGCGAAACGAAACTGGTTCCCGAAGGGATAGAGGGAAGGGTTCCGTATCGAGGGGCCATCTCTTTCTGCATCGATCAGCTCATCGGCGGGCTAAAGGCGGGCATGGGATATATGGGGGCGAAGGATATTGAGGAGTTGCGAAAAAAGGCCAGGTTCATCCGGATCACCTCCTCGGGATTGAAAGAGAGCCATGTCCATGATGTCATCATCACCAAGGAAGCTCCGAATTACCGACTGGAGTAGACTCCGTTAGAAAGGATGGGGATTTACCCCCCCCCTTTTCTAAGATGAATATTATTATTTTTATGATTCCCGCCATGATGTCGGGATTTTCTAACGGGGTAGAAAGGGGAAGGGTTCACCTTGAAAAAGACCATTTTACTCTTCCTCGTCATCATCCTCTCCCTGCTCTACTATCTGGGCTTTCTGACCCGAAAAGAGACTCTTCCGTTATCGAAGGAATTCTTTTCCGCAGAGAGTCCCTCCTCGGGTGAACAGGCCCTGGATCTCAAAGGGGTGGGGTTGATCAAATCGAAGATAGCGGAAGGGAAACCGCTTTCGTTTGACGAGAAAGAGTTGGATCAGCTCTACCAACTGAAATTGGACAGGGGGATCCGGAACCTATCCGCTCTTTCTTTATTACTGACCCGGAAGGCCAAACAGGCCAGAGAAGCAGGCGACCTAAGTCGGGCCATTGAACTGGCGACCTATGCCAACACACTCTCGCCCGACGTTCCCCAACCCTATTTCGAACTGGCCCGATCCCGCTTCCAAAACAAGCCGTTTCAACTCGATGAGGTTCTTCCTGAAATCCTTAAGGGATACAGGGCGAAGTTCCGCAATTATCCCGCTTCTCTGACCCTCTTTTACCATATCTTCTATATTTTCTCCAACGCCATCCTGATGGCTTTCATCATTTTCGGCATCGTCATCCTCTGGAAATACTTCCCCCTCTATTTCTATGACATCCGGAGAAATTTAACACAGAAGGTTTCCATTCTCTTCGTCAACGGCCTGAAGGTCTTCATCCTTTTCATTCCGTTCTTCCTGCGTCTCGATATCTTGTGGGCCATCCTCTTCTGGTCCATTCTGTTGTGGGGCTATGTGCCGGCAAAGGAGAGGCAATTTGCTGTAGTCTTTCTGATTGTATTAGTCTATCTTCCCTTCTTTCTCCGAACTTCCTCCTCTTTTTTAAACGGGCCTGATTCGGATATCATTCTGGAGATGAATGAGGCCAACCATGAAAACTGGGATAAGGGGACTGAGGAGAAATTGAAGGCCTGGTCGCTCTCCCGTTCCGATGACCTGGGAGCCCTCTTCACCCTGGGCCTGGTCGAGAAGAAGCAGGGACGCTACCCTCAGGCCGAAGACTTTTACCGGAGGGCGATCGAACGCGATCCAAATTTGAGCGATGCCTATTCCAATCTGGGAAATGTTTATCTGGCACAGAAGCAAATCCAGTTGGCCATTGCCTCCTATCAGCGGGCAATCGAGCTCAATCCGGATAAAGGATCCTACTACTACAATCTCTATCGCGCCTATACCCAGGAGACCTTTCTCTCCGAAAAGTCGGACAGGGCCTTCCAGAGGGCCAGACAACTCGATCCCGGATTAATCCAGTATTATTCCGCGATCGATTCTTCCAACATGAACCGGCTGGTGATCGATGAGGTCCTGAACACGCAAATGTTCTGGAGCAGATTTCTGGACCAGTATACCGGAAGGGAGGGATTATTATACCGCCTCTTTAATGCCTGGTTTGAGGGAATTCCTTCGGCCCTTCCTCTTCTGGCGCCCATTCTCTTCCTGGCCTTTCTCATCGGGATGTCGAGATATTCCAGGGCGAAGCGTTTCTTAACCCGGTGTCCCATGTGCGGAAGCGCCACCTATCGGTTCTATTTAGGCGCTTCGGAAACCCCGGAGCAGGAAATCATCTGTTTTAACTGTTATCGGCTTTTTGTCCAGAAAGAGAAGCTCCATCCCAAGATCATGGAGAAGAAATCCCTCCAGGCCAAATCATTTCAAAAGCAGAACCATTTTACAGGGAAATTTCTTTCCTACTTCCTGATTGGGTTCGTCGACCTGTGGAGAGGAGATCCGTTAAAGGGCCTCCTGCTCCTCTCACTCTTTTTCATCTTCATCCTGAGGTTTGTCTTCTGGAGCGGGGTTCTCCCGGAGTCGGGCCTGCAATCATCATTTTCCTATTGGGGTCTCTTTGTCTGGGGAGGTTTCTTCGGCCTGTTCTACTTCATCTCCTGTCGGCGGGTGCGGCGGCAAAAACCGGAGTTCGAGATCCCCAAATAAGAGGAGAAATCGATGGCGCTTCAAGGGACACTGAAAGACTTCAGCATCACCGAGATCATCCAGCTCATCGGGCAGCAGCTCAAAACAGGAGTCTTGAAGATACGCAGGGGAAAGAGTCTGGTCGAGATCTCTTTTGTCGACGGGATGATCGTCCACGTCTACTCCAATTACCGGGGAAAGAAAGACCTCATCGGCGAGATCCTGGTCAAGGCCCAGTTGATCACCGACGAACAACTCGAAAGGGTGCTGAAGGTCCAGAAAGAGACGCCCAAATATATAGGAGAGATTCTGGTCGAAATCGGATTGTTGACGAAAGAGGACATCCTGAAGGTGATCACGACTCAGATCTATGAGACGATCTACGACCTTTTCTGGTGGGAGGATGGGACCTTCAATTTCGATCTCAAACTGGTGGAAAGTTATAAGAAGATTCCCTTCACCCTCAGCACGGAGCAGGTCCTGTTGAACATCCTCCGGATGGTGGATGAGGGGTCGGAGATTGAAAAAAAGATCTTTTCTCCTCACCTCGTCTTTCGAGAACCGCCTAGGATAGAGGAGAAATCAGGAGGAGTCCTCTCCCCTCATGGCCTGATGAGCGAGAAGCTGACTTCGGAACAGGAGTTGATCCTGAACCTGGTCGATGGAACACGAACCGTCCAGGAAATCATCGACCGATGCCTTCTGGGGAAGTTCAACACCAGAGAGATCTTATTCAACCTCATGGAGATGGGTTTTATCGAGATGGTCGGGGTCCACACTCCGAGCCTCGTCAAGAAGGTGAGGACGATCAATTTTAGGGAAGCGCTGGCTTTCGTCTATTATGGCGCCTTTTTGATCTCAATCTTTTTCCTCCTGATCTACTTTAAACCCAATTTTTTGCGATTCTTCTGGGATTCGAAGATCGAGCGGGTCAATATCGAGACACCCGCTCTTTTCGTCCATCGAGTTCAACTCGACCGGATCAAGAGCGCCCTGGAGATATTCTATCTGGAGAGAGGAGCCTATCCTCAAAGACTGGAGGAGCTGGCGGCTGCCCGGCTCATCCGGAAAGACGACCTCTTCTATCGTAAAGGCGTTTCCTATCAGTACGAGCTGAGAGATGGGAAATATATTTTGAAACATTGAAGCAAGCCATTTCTGTTTATCACATTCCTCTTTCATCCCATGATCCTGAAGGAAAAGAATGGAGCGATCTTCAATCTTCGATAAGATACTTATACTCGATTTTGGCTCCCAATATACCCAGTTGATCGCCCGTCGCGTGAGGGAATGCCGGATCTATAGCGAGATCCATTCCTACGATTTTCCCCTAAAGAGAATCAAAACCCTCTCCCCCAAAGGGATCATCCTCTCAGGAGGACCTTCCAGCGTTTATGAATCGGGAGCTCCTTATTGCGACCCTCAACTCCTGCGAATGGGAATTCCCATTTTAGGGATCTGTTATGGAATGCAATTGATCGGCGACCTGCTGGGAGGGGAGGTCGCCCATTCGGAGAAAAGGGAATACGGAAAGGCAAGATTGATCATTGCCCGCGGGGGAAAACTATTTAAAGGGATTGGAGAAAAAGGGAATTCACTCCAGGTGTGGATGAGCCATGGAGACCAGATCCGGAGGTTGCCCCCCGGTTTTCATGCGGTCGCCCATTCCGGCAACACACCCTTTGCCGCCATCGAAGATCGCCGGAGAAGGATCTACGGCCTTCAGTTTCATCCGGAGGTGGTCCATACCCGCAAAGGGATCGACCTCATCCGAAATTTTCTCTTCTGTGTGTGTGGATGTCAGCACCTCTGGGACATGCGGTCTTTTCTTGGAGAGACCGAAGGTGCTCTGAAGAAAAGAATCGGCTCGGGAAGAGTGGTCTGCGGCTTGAGCGGAGGGGTCGATTCCACGGTCGTCGCTCTTCTTCTCCATCGGGTGATCGGCGATCGTTTGCAATGTATCTTTGTGAATAATGGACTGTTGAGACGGAATGAGGCAGAGCAGGTCATCGACCTCTTCAGCCGCCATTTTAATATTCCTCTCATCTATGTGGATGCCGAAGAGCGTTTTCTGAAACGGTTGAAGGGGGTGACCGATCCGGAAGAGAAGAGGAAGAAGATCGGGAGGGAGTTTATTGCCGTTTTCGAAAAGGAGGCGAGGAAAATCGGCGGGGTGAACTATCTGGCTCAGGGAACCCTCTATCCCGATGTGATCGAAAGCGTCTCATGGAAGGGGCCGTCCGCCACGATCAAAAGTCATCATAACGTCGGGGGATTGCCGGAGAAGATGAGATTGAGGCTGGTGGAACCCCTGCGGGAATTGTTTAAGGATGAGGTGAGAGAGCTGGGCAGGGAACTGGGTCTCCCCTCATCGATGATCCACCGGCAGCCTTTTCCGGGGCCAGGGCTTGCCATCCGAATCATCGGAGAGGTCAATAAGGAAAGGCTGGAGATTTTGAGAGATGCGGATGAGATTGTCATGGAAGAGATGAGGAAGAACAATCTCCTCAATCGGGTTTGGCAATGCTTTGCGGTGCTGCTTCCCATCAAAACCGTGGGCGTAATGGGCGATTTACGGACGTATGAAAATGTGGTTGCCTTACGGATCGTGGAAAGCCGGGATGGCATGACCGCAGATTGGGTGAAGCTGCCCCACCGGATCCTGGAACAGATGGCCAACCGGATCATCAATGAGGTGAAGAAAGTGAACCGGGTGGTGTATGATATTAGTTCAAAGCCGCCCAGCACGATTGAATGGGAATAAGGTGAAGAAATATCGAAATCCGAAGCGCGAAATTCGAAACAATATCAAATGACCAAATTTTAAATATTTGAAACAAATCGGAATTTAGAAACTTTGAATTTTGAACATTCGAATTTGTCCTTCGACAAGCTCAGGATGGTGAGCAAAGTCGAACCATTTCGGATTTCGATATTCGAATTTCGGATTTAGGAGAGATATGTCGCACAACGAATTTGTCCATCTCCATGTCCATAGCCAGTACAGCCTGTTGGACGGAGCCATCCGGTTTGATGAGGTCTTCGATTTAGCAAAGAAGTACCGGATGGATACCGTGGCGCTGACCGATCATGGGAATATGTTCGGAGCCATCGAATTTTACCAGATGGCCATCAAACATGGGATCAAACCCATCGTGGGATGTGAGCTTTATGTGGCTCCCGGAAGCCGGTTTGAGAAAAAAACTGCAGCGGAAGGGGGAGAGGGAGCCTTTCATCTCACCCTTTTGGTTAAAAATCGGACAGGCTACTTCAACCTCATCAAACTGATCAGTCTTGCCTATCTCGAGGGATTTTACTATAAACCGAGGGTCGACAAGGAACTTCTGAGCAAGTATCACGAGGGATTGATTTGCCTCAGCGGATGTCTCAAGGGAGAGATTGCCGCCTTGGCCGGTCGCGGAGAGATGAAGAAAGGTCTCCAGGCCGCAGAGGAATATCGAAGGATCTTTGACGATCGCCGGTTTTTCATTGAACTCATGAAAAATGGAGTTGAAAACCAGGCCCGGGTCAATGAAAGGCTCCTCGATATCGGCCGTGAGCTCTTTCTTCCTGTGGTGGCGACCAATGATTGCCATTATCTAAACCGTGAAGATGCGCAAGCCCATGAGGTTTTGCTATGCATCCAGACCGGTAAGACTCTCAACGACAGCGAACGCATGAGATTTTCTTCAGATGAATTCTATTTCAGATCCCCGCAGGAGATGATGGACCTCTTCAGAGAGACTCCGGAGGCCATCGCTCACACGATGGAGATAGCCGAGGCATGTAACCTGGAGTTGAAATTTGACGAGAAGCATATTCCGCGGATCATCGTCCCTTCCGGAGAATCGCCGGACAGCCATCTCGAAACGCTTGCACGGGAAGGATTGGAGAAAAGGCTTCTCCCCTATCGGAATGCGAAGAATTTTCAGGAACGGGCCTCGCGATACCGTGGTCGTCTCGAAGAGGAATTGAAGATCATCACGTCCATGGGATATCCCGGATATTTTTTAATTGTTGCCGATTTCATCCATTACGCAAAACAGAAAGAGATTCCGGTCGGGCCGGGGCGAGGTTCGGTGGCAGGAAGCCTGGTGGCCTATGCGCTCAACATCACGGACCTGGACCCTATTGAATATGACCTCATCTTCGAAAGATTTTTGAATCCGGGTCGAAAGAGCAGCATGCCGGATGTGGATGTCGATTTCTGTATAGAAGGAAGGGATGAGGTGATCCGGTATGTGACGGATAAATACGGAAAGGAGAATGTCGCTCAGATCATCACTTTCGGCAAGATGCAGGCAAGGGCAGTGCTGCGGGATGTGGGCCGGGTGATGGGCATTCCCTATGCTGAAGTGGACCGGATCGCCAAGCTCATTCCAGGCACTCCCAATATCAGTCTCGAAGAAGCTCTGGAGAAAGAACCCCAATTGAAGGAGATGATTCAGAAAGATTCGAAAATCGCCTCCCTCTTTAAGATTGCCGGATCACTCGAAGGCCTGAACCGTCATGCCTCCACCCATGCGGCAGGAGTGGTCATCTCGAACCGGCCTTTGATGGATTACCTTCCCCTCTACCGCGGGCAGGACGGAGAGGTCATTACCCAGTATGCGATGAAAGAGGTGGAGGCCATCGGATTGGTCAAATTCGACTTTTTGGGGCTTAAGACCCTGACGATGGTGAACCATGCCATTAAACTTATTGAGATGAACCGGGGAATAAAGATTGAACTCTCGGAGATTCCTCTCGATGCCCCCGAGGTGTTTGCATCACTTGGAGCCGGCTCCAATCTCGGCATCTTCCAGTTGGAGAGTTCCGGGATGAGAGATCTCCTGACCAAACTCAAACCGGAGAGTTTCAAAGACATCATCGCCCTGGTGGCCCTCTATCGGCCAGGGCCTCTCGACAGCGGGATGGTGGAGGAGTTTGTCAAACGGAGACACGGGAAGGTGGCCATCTCCCATGAAATTCCGGCTCTTGAGGCAATTCTGAGGGATACCTATGGGGTCATCGTCTATCAGGAACAGGTGATGCGCATTGCGAGCAGTCTTGCCAGTTTTACGCTCGAAGATGCGGATAACCTGCGGAGGGCCATGGCCAAGAAAGATTCATCAGAGATGGAGAAACAGAAGGAGAGGTTCCTGGAAGGTTCAAAAAAGAACCGGATTTCTCCCAAGAAGGCCGAGAAGATATTTGAACAGATGGAAACCTTTGGTCGTTACGGCTTCAATAAATCACACAGCGCAGCCTATGCCCTCATCGCCTACCAGACCGCCTACTTGAAGACACACTACCCGATCGAATTTATGGCCGCCCTGCTGACTAGCGAGGTGCAGAACGCGGATAAGATTATGAGATATATCACAGAATGTCGCGAGATGTCGATTTCCATCCTGCCTCCGGACATCAATGAGAGTCACAAGGATTTTACCGTTGTGGGAAATCAGATTCGGTTCGGGCTGGCTGCGGTTAAGAACGTGGGGGAAGCCGCCATTGAGGTCATCCTTAAAGAAAAAGAGGAGAAAGGTAGATTTGAATCCCTTTACGATTTCTGCCGGAGGGTCGATCTGAGAAAGGTGAATCGACGGGTGATCGAAAGTCTGATCAAATGCGGCGCCTTCGACTTCTCAAAGGTCCATCGCTCCCAGATGCTGACCGTTCTGGATGAGATCCTGGAGCGATCGCAGGGAGTTCAAAGGAAGAGGGATACAACCCAGATGAGCATGTGGGAAGTCTCTTCGGGAGAGAGAGAGGAGTCCTATCCTGAGATCGATGAGTTTCCTGAAAGTCAGTTGATCCTTTTTGAAAAGGAGACGATTGGATTTTACATCTCCCGGCATCCCCTGTCAGCCTATCAGGAGGAGATCAAGAGGCATACAGGCGAAGATACCTCAACCCTGCTCCGGTTGCAGAATGGTCAGGAGGTAAAGATTTGCGGCCTGGTCAGCAGTCTGAAGGAGATCGTCACCAAAAAAGGGGACCGGATGGCCTTTTTGAACCTTGAGGATATGAAGGGATTTGTAGAGGTCATCCTTTTTCCGGAAGTATTTAAGAGCGCTTCAAACTGCATCGGGGGGGGAGAACCCCTCCTGGTCCGGGGGAGTCTCGATCTCGCCGAGGACCGTGTCAAGATCAAAGCGACGGAGGTGCGATCCCTTGCCGATTTAGCATCCTCTCCCCCCAGGTCCGTTCATTTAAAGATCCCTCAATCCTCTTTATCGCAAACAGGTCTTGCCCAACTGAAGGAGGCAATCCTTTCCCATAAGGGGTCCTGTCGGATCTTCTTCCATATCACCAACGGAGAACAACAGGAGACCGTGATCGCCTTTTCCGATGAGTACCGGGTCGATCCCTCTCCGATCTTTCAAGATCGTATCAAAACGTTATTTCCCTCTCCTCGACTCTCTATCGAATGGGGTTAAAAGATGGTAAAGCATTATCTCGATTTTGAGAAACCACTCGTCGAACTGGAAAACGAGATCGAACATTTAAAGAGATTTTCAAAAGGGAAACATCTCCCTATCGGCGAGCAGATCAAGAACCTCGAAGAGAAGCTCCAACGGCTGCGAAAAGAGGTCTTTTCGAGCCTGACGGGGTGGCAGGTTACGCAGCTGGCCCGGCATATCGACAGGCCCAAAGCCTCCTATTATATTCAAGCGATCTTCAAAGATTTTGTTGAACTCCACGGGGACCGATATTACGGGGATGACCCGGCCATCGTCGGGGGAATGGCAAGGTTTAATGGAAAACCGGTGTTCGTGGTGGCTCACCAGAAGGGAGCCGACGTCAAAGAGATGGCGGACCGGAATTTCGGGATGCCTCATCCAGAGGGATACCGGAAGGCATTTAGGCTGATGAAGATGGCGGAGGTGTTTCAAAAACCGGTCATCACAATGATCGACACGCCGGGCGCCTTTCCGGGAGTGGGGGCTGAGGAAAGGGGGCAGGCTGAGGCCATTGCCCGGAATCTCAAAATGATGGCGATGCTCCGGACGCCAATCCTGACCTTCGTCATCGGAGAAGGGGGAAGCGGAGGCGCCCTGGCCATCGGAGTAGGGGACCGGATATTAATGCTGGAATATTCCATCTATTCGGTCATCTCTCCGGAGGGATGCGCGGCCATCCTCTGGAAAGACGGCGAAAAGGGCAAAGCCATGGCTGCGGATTCCTTAAAATTGACCGCCGGCGATCTCTTTAGATTGGGAGTCATCGATGAGGTGATTGAGGAGCCCCTTGGGGGAGCGCACCGGGATCCGAGAGAGATGGCCGATCGTTTAAAAAGGGCGCTGGAAACACATCTGATGGAATTGGAGAAGATGGAAATAGATTCCGTCTTAATGAATCGGTATGAGAAATTCAGAAAGATGGGGGCCTTTCTCGAGGGGAGTGGAACGTAGGGAGTAGAGGGTAATCCTTCATGACGGAGCGTCACTCACAAACCATGAAGGTAGTCCGGAGGCTTGGTGAAGGTGACGGTTACGAAGCCCGTTTCGTTAACGGGTTACGGTTACGTATAAAAAATTAAGAGACAATAAACGTAGCCTTTTATTAACGATATGGGCCTCATTGCACTTACCATCAGACCTCAAACTTATACTTTCGATGATGACAGGTAAAATTCGAGTTTTGCCGGAGGCTGTTGCACAAAAGATTGCGGCTGGAGAAGTCGTTGAAAGGCCGGCCTCTGTGGTGAAGGAGCTGATGGAAAACGCAATCGACGCGGGGGCTTCTGAGATCGTCGTGGAACTCAGATCGGGCGGGCTCCAGCTCATCCGGGTGGTCGATAATGGGGAAGGGATGGTTTCCGAAGATGTTCCCCTTGCCCTCCAGCGATTCGCCACCAGCAAGATCAAGAGAGCCGAGGACCTCTATGCCATCGAGACGCTGGGGTTCAGAGGGGAGGCATTGCCCAGCATCGCCTCTATCTCAAAGATGGTTCTTAAGACCCGGTCAGCCAATTCTATCAGCGGAACGAAGGTTGTCTCCGAAGGAGGGGAGATCAAAAATATTTCAGAGACCGGCTGCCCTGTGGGGACTGAGGTGGAAGTCCATGAACTCTTCTACAACCTTCCGGTGCGGAGAAAATTTTTAAGATCGATTCGCACGGAACTCCGATACGCCCTCCTTCACTTTCACAGGGTGAGCCTTGCCCATTTCCACATCACATTTAAGTTGATCCATGACGGCCGCCTCCTTCAGGAGTTGTTAAAAACGGAGTCCTTGCTGATCCGGGTCGAAGCGATTCTCGGGAGGGAGGTGACCGACCAGCTCAAAGCCATCCGGTTTGAGGAGGCTGATATTCAGATCGAAGGTTTTACAAGCCTTCCCTCCCTCGCAAAGGGAAACAGGGATGGCATCTCCCTCTATATCCACCATCGATACGTGAAGGATCGAATCATCACTAAGGCCATCCTGGATGCCTACAGACATATCCTTTCTGCCGATAGATATCCCGTTTCCATTCTCTTGATCAGCCTTCCTCCTTCTTCCGTTGATGTGAATGTTCATCCAACCAAGGCGGAGGTGAAATTTAAAGAACCGGAGAGAATCTATCAGGCGGTATGGTCTTCGATCCGAAGAGCGCTGGAAGAAGTCCCTCCGCATGGGAAATGGGGTTCTCCGGAAAAAAGAAAAGAAGTCCCTCCGGAAGGAGAACTTCAGGCATCTCTTTCCTTCCAGAATTCACGGAAACCCTATTCCGAAATCTGGACAGAAGAGTTCAACCCTCCAAGGGTGGGAGAGGGAGAAGGCATTGAATGGGAAGTGGAGAAGGGGGCCCCATACCGAATTGTCGGTCAGCTCTGGGGAACCTATATCCTCTGCGAGGCAGAAGGGACTCTCGTCTTCATTGACCAGCATGCCGCCCACGAAAGGATTCTGTATGAGAAATTGAAAAGGAAATTTGAAGAGCGATCCTTGGCCACAGAGACATTACTTCTTCCCGTTCTGATGGAACTATCACTCGAGGAATCGCTCGTTCTCGATTCGGCTGAAGAAGCCTTTGAAGCGATCGGATTTGAAATCGAATCCGTGGGAGAAAGGCTCTACGCCATCCGATCCATTCCCTCCTTTATCGAACAGAAGGAAGCCGGGCAGAGGGTGAGGGAGGTGATCGAGGAACTCTCTCTCTTAAAGAGGGGAGGGGAGGGTTCAACGCCTTTGCATGCCCTTCTTATATCCCTGGCCTGCCATTCTGCGGTGCGGGCCAATTTCCCTTTGAGGAGGGAAGAGATGGAAGAGTTGATCGGGAACCTCTATCCCTTCAAACCTTCAACCACCTGCCCGCATGGCCGGCCCATCTTCTTTCTTTTTCCACTCGACGAGATGAACCGGCAGTTCAAACGGAAGTGAAGCGGTTCCTGATCGTCTCATCATTGTCGCAGCATTTGTTTATAAATCCCTTATGACTCGTCGCCCTGGTTCAATCCGTATTTTTCCAGCCGGTAGCGCATGGATCGGAAATTGATATGTAACAATTCGGCCGCCTTCTTTTTAATCCCTTTTGTCCGGTCGAGGGCTTTGAGCAGAAGCGTCCTTTCAACATCCTCCACGATCTTTTCAAGGTCAACCCCTTCGCTCGGGATTTCGAGATCGAGGGGCTTTTTCTTGAAAGGAAGCTGTTCATCAATATAAGAACTGAGATTTTGGGCCGTCAACTCCTGAGAGGTTTCAAGGGCCACTGCCCTCTCGATAATATTCTGGAGTTCTCTTACATTGCCGGGATAGTCATATTGGACCAGAATCCGTAGGGCTTCCGGAGATACCTGGGAGATCTGTTTGCCAAGTTCTTCCGAATATCTCTTTAAAAAATGGCCGGCCAGAGGAGGGATGTCTTCCTTACGCTCCCTCAGGGAGGGGATTTTAATCTGAATGACATTGAGCCGGTAAAAGAGATCCTCACGAAACTGTTTTTCCCGAACGGCTTCTTCAAGGTCTTTGTTGGTTGCAGAGATGATCCGGACATCGACCCGGATGTCCTCGGTTCCTCCCACACGTTTGAACTCCCTGTCCTGCAAGACACGGAGCAATTTGACCTGCATCATCAGGGGGAGCTCGCTGATTTCATCGAGAAAGATGGTCCCCTCATCAGCCACCTCGAACAAACCCTTCTTCGTCAAAATGGCATCGGTAAAGGCTCCCCTCATGTGTCCGAAGAGTTCGCTCTCAATGAGGGATTCGGGGATGGCGCCGCAGTTTAAGGTGACGAAGGGTTTGTCCTTGCGCGGACCGTTATAGTGGATCGCCTTGGCCACCAATTCTTTGCCGGTTCCGCTATCCCCGGTAACCAAGATATTTGTTTTGGTGGGGGCAACCTTCTCCAAAAGATCATAAAGCTCCAGCATCTTGGAGCTCTGCCCGATGATATTTTCGAAATGGTACCGGTCTCTGACCACCTGCTTGAGCAGGATATTCTCCTTCTGGAGATGTTTCTTTTCCAGAGCGTTCTGGATGATCAGCTTGATCTCGTCAATCTTAAAGGGTTTCGTAATGTAATCGTAAGCCCCTTCCTTCATCGCTTTAATGGCGGTATCGGCAGAGGCATAAGCCGTCATCATGATCACAACCGTTTCAGGCGAGATCGATTTAATCTTTTTTAGGACGGAGATCCCATCCTGTCTGGGCATGCGGATGTCCACAAGGGCCAGATCAAAGATATCCTTTTCGATCAGTTTCATCACCTCTTCTCCGTTAGAGGCGAGCGTGACCTTATAGCCTTCCTTTTTCAGCATGATGTCCAGAAATTCCCTCATGCTTTTTTCATCATCTGCGACCAGAATCTTATCTTTTAGCATGCTCTTTTTGCTCCGTTAGAAAGCCCCGTTTTAATCGGTTCGGCTAACACCTGATCCGGCAGGCAGATAGACGTTGAAGGAAGCTCCTCTGCCGACATCGCTCTCCACCCTGATCACTCCGTTATGGTTTTCAATAATTTTATGGACGATGGAGAGGCCCAATCCCGTCCCTCCTTCTTTGGTCGTGTAAAAGGGTTCGAAGATTTTTTCTTTTTCCTGCGGGGCGATCCCGCTTCCGGAATCGGCGATCACGATCTTCACCCAATCTTTTCCCCTCTCTGCGGGGTGGAATGGGAAGCCCCCTCCAAAAGTCTCGTTTGTCTTTTCGATATGAATCCGAATATCACCACCCTCTGGGATGGCCTGGGCCGCATTGATCAGAAGATTCCAGAAGACCTGCCTGATCTGGTCCGGGTCGATCAGCGCCTCAATTTCTCCATTTCCATGGGTCCTCGTGATACGGAGCCCCTCATGAAAGGCCGGAGAGTGGATGAAAAGTTCAACCGTTTCATCGAGGATCTTCACGATCCCCCAGGCGGATCGATGGATCTGAGGGGGATTGGCGAAGAGGAGGAAGTCGGTGATCAATGCGTTGAGCCTCTCCGACTCCCGGAGGGTGATTGCCATCAGGTGTTCTTGTTGTTGATCGAGAGAGAGTTCCGATTTTAACATCTGAATCGATCCGCTCAATGAGGCGAGGGGATTTCTGATCTCATGGGCCATCCCAGCGGCGAGGGTCCCGATGGCCGCCATCCGATCGTATCGTTTCATCTGCTCTTCCATCTCCTTGAAACGGGTGATGTCCTGGAAGATGAGGGTATATCCGATGACGGATCCTTCAGGGTCGGTCAGGGGAGAGATGGAGAACCCGAGATAGATTTTTTCTCCGTTCTCATTGGAGAGAAGGGTTTCATAACGCTGGTAATCCGGGGAAAAGCCTGATGTCTCCCCTTTCAACCCCTCGAGGCCCCCGGCAACCTCGGGAAAGAGGTCATGGATGTCAACATTCTTCAATCCTTCTCCTCTCCGGTTCAGGATCTTTTCTGCGGTCCGGTTGAGGAAATTGATCCTGCCATTGAGATCGATGGTGAGCAGTCCGCTGTCAAGGCTCTGGATGATATTCCGGTTGAAGGCTTCGAGTTGATCGTAATCGACCTGTTTCTGGATGAGTTCGCTCTTCTTCTTTTTCAATTCCTCGGAGATCATGCTGCTCAAAAAAGCGACGATATAATAGGCGGCCAGATAAGTGATCATGGGATAGAAAACTTGGCTGGCCTCAGGCGTAACAAACGGACCCGGGGGGCGGATCCATTCATAGAGCTGAAAGAGCAGGATGAGGCCGTAGAGAAAGGTGGAGAACGATGCCGAATAGAACGCCCCCCGTTTATAAAAGAGGATACTGGTCCCGATAATCGTAAAGATGTAGGCAATCGGAAAGAAGCTTTCCCTGCCACCAGTGTAGTAAATGAGGCCGGCGATGAAGAGGTGATCGATCACCAGTTGGACAAAGGTGAATTGGCGGAGGTTTTTGACACGATTGAGAAGAAAGGCATAAGAGATCGTCACCAGATAGAAGAGGCCGATGAAATAGTAGAACTGGTTGGTCATGGGGATGAAGAAGTACTTCTTCTCGGAGAGCTGAAAGATATAGGCAATAGCGAGCAACAGGGTTAGGATGACGATCCTGGAGATCATCAACCCTTTCACATTTTTGAGGATTTTCTGCTGGGCGTCGGGCGGAAAGTTCAGATTCGAATCCATAAGACCCTATCATCCCCAAAGGTCTGCATTCAAACTTTTTTTTTGGTTCCGGTTACGTCGGGTAAGCGTTAACCCACAGCCGAGGCCATCTGAAAGATGGGCAAATACATCGCAATGACGACCCCTCCGATCACCACCCCCAGAAAGACCATCAGGAACGGTTCGAGGAGAGCGGTCAGATTGCCTACAGCCACATCGACCTCGTCGTCATAGAAATCCGCAATTTTTGTCAGCATGGAATCCAGGGCGCCTGTTGATTCTCCAACGGAGATCATCTGAATCACCATGGGGGGGAAGATTCCGCTCCGACCCAGAGGCTCTGAAATGGTGTCACCCTCGCGGATGCTGTTTCTCGCATTCAGGATGGCTGTTTCAACGGTCCTGTTCCCAGCCGTCCTCGAGACAATCAGGAGCCCTTCAAGGATGGGAACGCCGCTGCTCACTAGCGTTCCCAGCGTCCGGGCAAATCGGGCCACAGCGACTTTTTTGAGGAGCATTCCGAAAACAGGCACTTTCAGTATGAGGCGATCGATCTGGGTCTTTCCCGACTCCGTCTTATAAAACTTTCTGAAAAAAAAGACGAACAGGATGACTGCAGGGATGATGACGACGATATATTTATTGATGAACTTGCTCATGGCGAGAACAATTAGAGTGGGAAGCGGGAGGGACTGGCCTGCTGATTTGAACATCGTCTCAAAGACAGGGATGACGAAGATCATCAGGATGATCACGACGAGGATGGCTACCGACACAATGACGGCGGGGTAGATCATGGCGGATTTGACCTTCTTTTTCAGGGCCTCCGCCTTTTCGATATAGCTCGACAGTCGGTTCAGAATATTGTCGAGAATGCCTCCTTCCTCACCCGCCACGACAAGGTTCGTATAGAGATCATCGAAGGCGGAAGGGTGCTTTTTGAGGGCTCCGGCAAAGGTAGAGCCGCCTTCCACATCCTCCCTGACCTCTCGAATGATATTTTTGAAGACCTTATGCTCCTGCTGGGAAGAGAGGATGTCCAGCGATTGGACTAGAGGCAATCCGGCGTCGATCATCGTTGCCAGTTGACGGGTAAAGATGGCGATGCTGCGCTGTTGCACCTTCTTCCCCCCCGGCAGGGAAATCTTGAACTCTTTTCCTTTTGCTGCGATTTTTGTGGGGATGATGCTCTGCTGCCGGAGATGGATGCGGATGGCTCCTTCACTTGGAGCTTCCATCTCACCCTTCTTGATCGAACCCTTCAGTGTCTTTCCTTCCCATTTAAAGATTGGCATAATTCACCCTTACGGATTGATTTAGGTTGTTTTGGCCTGCCTTTCTCTCTTCCCGCCCTGAATGCCCGCGTTGGATAACATCTGACGGAATTCTTCGAAATTGTGGCTACGCGAAGAGGCGTCTTCCAGGGATATAAGATGACGCTCCACAAGGGAGAGGAGGGCCTGGTTCATCGTCTGCATTCCGAATCTGGCCTGGCCGACCTGCATCAGGGAATAGATCTGCTGGATCTTGTCCTCACGGATCAGGTTTCGGATGGCAGGGTTCGGAACCAGGACCTCCATGGCCATGGCCCGGCCTTTCCCTCCTAATTTGGGGAGGAGCTGCTGGGAGAGGATTCCCTCAAGAACAAAGGAGAGCTGTGTCCGCACCTGCTGTTGCTGGTGAGGCGGGAAGACATCGATGATCCGGTTGATCGTCTCCACACAGGAGTTCGTGTGCAGTGTGGCAAAGGTGAGATGCCCTGTTTCAGCGGTCAGAAGGGCCGCTTGAATCGTCTCCAAATCCCTCATCTCACCGATGAGGATGATATCCGGGTCCTGACGGAGGACGTGTCGCAGGGCAGCGGTAAAGCTTTTGGTGTCGGAGTTGACTTCCCTCTGATTGATCATGCAATTTTTGTGGCGATGGAGGTACTCGATCGGATCTTCGATCGTAATGATATGCGCATTTTGCTCATTATTGATCTTGTCGATCATGGCCGCAAGGGTGGTGGACTTCCCGGTGCCGGTGGGACCCGTTAACAATACGAGGCCTTTGGGCTTCTTAATCAATTCGTTGACGATGGGAGGGATTCCCAGTTCAGAAAAGTTGAGAATGTCGAAAGAGATGGCCCGGAAGGCTCCAGCCACGGCTCCCCTCTGCATATAGATATTCCCCCGGAATCGGCTCAGACCCTTGATGCCGAAGGAGAAGTCCAGCTCTATCTCTTCCTCAAACTTGTGGCGCTGTGCATCGGTGAGCACACTGTAACAGAGCCGTTTCGTATCGGGAGCAGTGAGAACGGTTGAGTCGACGGGCGTCAACTTTCCATCGATCCTGCACTGGGGAGGGGAGCCTGTGGTGACATGTAAATCGGAGGCTCTCCTTTCTATCATGAGTTCAAGTAGTTTCTGCAATTCAATCATGCTTCCCCTTCTCCTTTTTTTGAAAGATCATCGGTCGTCCATGGTCGACCTGAGCACTTCTTCGATCGTGGTCAATCCTTCTCGAATCTTACATATCCCGCTCTGCCTGAGGGTCTTCATCCCTAACCGCATGGCTTCTTTCTTCACTTCGGAGGTTGACGCACGGGACAGGATGAGTTCCTTAATCTCTTCTTTGTTAGCCATTACCTCATAGAGTCCCACTCGACCTTTATAGCCTGTATTATTGCAGATGGAACATCCCTTTCCTTTGTAAGTCGGGAAGGATTTCACCTCATCCGACGGGACTCCCAGATCGATCAAAAGCTGGGGATGAACCTTGATAGGTTCTCGACATTCCATGCAAATTTTTCGAATTAATCTCTGAGCCAGGATGAGGATGACAGCCGATGAGATCAGAAAAGGTTCAATCCCCATATCGATCAATCGGGTCACGGTTCCGGGCGCATCGTTGGTATGGACAGTGCTCAGGACGAGGTGTCCGGTGAGGGCGGCCTGAACCGCTATCTGGGCTGTCTCGAAGTCCCGGATCTCGCCCACCATGATAATATCAGGATCCTGACGGAGGAAGGCCCTAAGCGAAGAGGCGAAGGTGAGCCCGATCTCCTCATGCATCTGGACCTGATTGATCCCCATAAAATTATATTCCACGGGATCTTCGGCAGTGGTGATGTTTTCGGTCTCTTTATTCAATTCGGATAGGGCAGAATAGAGGGTCGTTGTCTTTCCGCTTCCCGTGGGCCCGGTGACCAGAATCATCCCCACCGGTTTTCGGAGGGCATTTTTGAAATCCTCAAGGGACGATTCTTCAAACCCTAATTTGACCATGTCGAGTTGTAAAGACGATTTATCGAGAAGGCGAAGGACCACTTTTTCTCCGAAGAGGACAGGGACGGTGGAAACCCGGAAGTCCATCTCACGGCCTTTGCCGAGGCGCAATTTGATCCTGCCGTCCTGGGGAAGGCGCCTTTCAGCGATATCGAGCCTTGACATAATTTTTAAACGGGAGACAATGGCGTTCTTGATCTGGATGGGGAGCGTCATCTCTCGCCTCATGACGCCATCGACACGGTATCTGACCCGGAAACTCTTTTCGTAAGGTTCAAAATGGATGTCGCTGGCCCCCAATTTGATCGCCTTGATCAGAACCCCGTTGACGATCTTGATGATCGGACCTCCGATCTCGCCTGTTTCATCTGCGTTCTGGTCCTCAACGACCTCGATATTATCGACCGCTCCATGGACCAACTTGTCAAACTCATCAACATCGACCAAACTGGCGTCGAGCAGGTCGAAATCAGATTCCGAGGATTTATCCTCATCAATGGAGTAATCGAGGGCCTGAAAAGTCGTCGTCCCCAGTCCGGCTACACTCCCCCCCCCGCCGTAATATTTCTTTATGGCATCGACAATCTCTGTCTCCGAAGCCACCACCGGTTCAACATTGAAGCCGGTAATAAATTTGATCTCATCGATGGCGACAATATTGCTGGGGTCGGCCATCGCCAGTGTCAATTTGGGGCCCACACGATTAATGGGAATGATAAAATATTTTTTGGAGATACTCGAAGGAATCAATTTAACGACATTGGGATTGATTTCCATTTTCGAAAGTTTTACAGGGTGAACCCGGTACTGGGCGCTCAAGAAGGAGAGAAGTTCATCCTCTTTAATAAAGCCCAACTTCACCATGTTGGACTCTAAACGCCCCCCCTTCAGTTTTTGTTCTTCCTGTGCTTTTTTCAGTTGCTCAGGGGTAATAAAATTTCTTTTAATGAGTAGTTCGCCTAATCTTTCTGACAATTTTTATTCCCTTGTAAAATACTACGCCTCATCCGGGCGGTTATTTCCTGGTAGACGCAGCCTTTAAAACCTGAAAAAATCATGTCAAGCTATAAACTAAAGAAGCAAGATGAGTGCCAAAAATTGACATTTTTTAATCCCTTGATATAATTATGTTAATTCAATTCTTTGTTTTTTAATCTCTGAATGGGTGCTAAAAAAAAGGTTCAAATGGTTAATAATTATCCAGGCTCTCTCCTTGTTGAGAATAGAGGGGTAATTTGACAATAAAGGAGCTTCCTTTCCCGGGTTCGCTCTGAACGGTGATCTCGCCTTGATGAGCCTCGACGATCCACTTGCAGATGCTGAGCCCGAGACCGCTACCTCCCTGCTCCCTTGAACGGGCTTTGTCCACCCTAAAAAATCGATTAAAAATCTTCTCCTGATCCTCCTTGGCAATTCCAATGCCCGTGTCTTCAACGATAATTTTAGCAAACGTTGCAGCTTTTCTTTCTTTTGGAGTCAGCGGGTTTAAGGAACCACCTGCCCTCCGCAAGGCTTCTGGAGGCGGGTCCGTCTCTTTTGTCAGAGTGATCAGGATGCTTCCCCCCGCTTCAGTATATTTTATTCCGTTTTCAATCAAATTGATAAAGAGTTCCCTCATCCGGAGGGTGTCTCCGAAGACATGGATCTCATCCTGGTGATTCGAAATTTCGATCCGGATGTTCTTGGGCTGGGCCAGAATCTTCATCTGTTCGGTCAATCCTCTGATGAACCGGGTCAAATGGATATCTTCTCTATTCAATCGGATCTCGCCGATATCCGCTTTGGAGAGAAGCAGGAGGTCTTCCACAATCTTCGACATTCGATCGATCTCCTCGAGATTACTCTCCAGAATCTGTTCATATTCGTGAAGCGGTCTTTTCTTCCGGAGGGCGACCTCCACCTCTCCCTTAAGGATGGTCAGGGGGGTTTTTAATTCGTGAGAAGCATCTGTGGTGAATTGTTTGATCTGGCGGAAGGACTGATCCAGTCGGGAAATCATCTCGTTGAAGGTGTCAATCAGCCTCGATATCTCATCCTTGACCTTGAGGGTCTGAATCCTCTGGTTCAAATTTTGCGAGGTGATCATTCGAGCTGTCTGGGTAATGCGATCGACCGGTTTCAATGCCTTATTGGCAAGAAATTGCCCTCCCAAGCTGGCGATCATGAGGATCGATGGAACGGTGACGATCAGGATGATCAACAGGGTGTTGAGGGCATCTTCCACATCTTCAAGGGAGGAGGCGACCTGAATCATTTTTGTCACCTGGTTTTGCTCTTTCACAGGGTAGGTGATGATCCGCAACGGGGTGTTTCTCAGGGAGTGATTGGTTTCATACGTGATCAAACCCTTTGAGCCGTTCCTGAGAGCATTGAGGCTGATCGGGAGCTGAACGCTTTTTAAGTTTTCGGACGTTCGACCGATTCTCCCCGATTCGTCGAGAACCTGAATGAATTTCCCGATTGGTTTTAAATTCATTGAAGCCTCAAGGGCCTGATCAATGTTCCCGAAACCAAATTTGGATGATGGCGAGGTCGATTCCGAAGCGATCAGCTCGGCAAGAGACCTCAATTTATGATCCACATCACGATAGAGACTTCTGGAGAGGGTGAGGTACAAAAAACTGCTGAAAGAGATCAACAGAATTCCCAGGATGAGGACATACCATAGGGTAAGTTTAAAACGAAGGCTTCTGAAATCCATTTAATCCCTTTTCACAATCGGTACAGGGCCTGCCCTGTACCAGACTCGGTTCAGGGCCTGTCTGGAGAGAGGATATATCCGACCCCCCGGATGGTATGGATCAGTTTAGGTTCGAATCCCTTATCAATCTTTTTTCTGAGGTAGTTAACATAGACATCGACGACATTCGTCATAGAGTCAAAATGATAATCCCAGACATGCTCGGAAATCATGGTCCGCGTCAGCACCTTGTTCGGATTCCTCATAAAATATTCTAAAAGTCCATATTCCTTGCTGGTGAGCTCGATCTCTTTCCCTCCTCTTGTCACCCTGTGGGTAACCGGGGATAGGATTAAGTCAGCCAACTTTAGAATCGGTTCCGCATCCACCCTCTCACGACGTAAAAGGGCGCGAACCCGGGCCAAAAATACTTTAAATTCAAATGGTTTGGTTAAGTAGTCATCGCATCCCGAGTCTAAGCCTTTCACAATATCTTCGGCCGAGTGCTTTGCAGTGACAACCAGAATGGGAACCTTATTTTTATTACTCCGGATTCTCCTTAAAACATCCAGCCCGGGTATTTTGGGGATCATCAAATCGAGCACAATCAAATCATAATCGTTCACCTCGGACATATAAAGGCCCGATTCTCCATCGAGGGCCGTATCAACGGCGTAGTGCTCTTCTTCGAGCCCTTTTTTAATGAAATTGGCCACTTTGATCTCGTCTTCTATAACGAGAATTCTCATCTGCAATTTCCCATCGGAAAGGATCAACTCTTTATAACATTATAAATTTAATACAAAAAATTGCAATATCCAATTGTTTTTCTTTTTGAAACTCCTCAGTTAAAGAGATAGAAAAGAGCCGGGAGGTTCTTCTGTAAAAACTTTGAAACCAAACCTCTATCCGTTGAACTACACAGGCCCGTTTTCAAAAATCACTATGTAAAGGGCAAGACGGATGATTTGCATGACATCTATGACCGCTTTATAAGGTTTTGGAGGGAGAGCCTCCCGACTCTTATTGGCCAAGCAACCTCTATCACTGAGAAGGTGTGAAAAAATCATATTTCCAGAATCGGCATCCTTCCGGCGCACAGGGTTGGAGGGATTGGAGAAGCTTTAGGGCGGAACCTCTAATATTAAACTATGTTGCCTAAACCTGAGTCATACCGCTATCTTACTGAAAACGAAGGTTACCCATAACATCTAATGACCCGCGTTCTAAAGCTTGGACAAGACCCCCAACCCTGTGGGCCGAGGCACAGTGCACCAATTTTTTCACAGCTTCTGAGGGTTTACTTCTGTTTTCCCCTTTTGCTTGACACCATCCCTGCAACTCTGTTAGCATTTCTGAAATTTTCAATCAGGAGAGGCGACCATTGATCAAACTTGCGGGAATACAGACATCTTGTAATGAAGAAAAAGAGAAGAACACCGAAAAGGCGATAAAATTTGCACAAATTGCCGTCGAGCGGGGAGCCAACATCATCTGCTTCCAGGAACTTTTCGCCGCGCATTGGTTTCCAAGAGAGATGAATCCCGACCATTTTCTCCTGGCGGAGACAGCGGATGGCCCTACCATTATGAGGATGCAAGAATTGGCCAAACAGCACAGGGTGGTTCTGGTCTGCCCGATTTTTGAAAAAGAAGGGCAGGCGTTTTATAATTCCGCAGTGGTTATTGACACGGGAGGGGAGGTTTTAGGAATCTATCGAAAGGTTCATGTTCCACAGATTCCCCTCTGGGAAGAGAGATTCTATTTCTCTTCCGGCAACCTTGGATTTCCCGTGTTTCAAACGAAGGTTGCTGTGATCGGCGTTCAAATCTGTTGGGACAATTTTTTTCCGGAAGGATCCAGAATATTGGCCCTGAAGGGAGCCCAGATCATCTTTTCCCCTACGGCAGCTGCTTTTGCCTCACAGGAGAGGTGGAGGACGGTGATTTCGAGCAATGCGATGACAAATGGGGTATTTATCTTCAGGGTGAACCGGGTGGGAAGCGAAGAGAAACAGGACTTCTACGGTAAATCCTTCTGCGTGTCTCCGGAGGGAGAATTGATGGACAAACCCAGTGGAATGAAGGAAGGCATCACTTTGATCGACATCGATCTCAAAAACATCGACAGGATCAGAAAGGAATGGCCTTTTTTAAGAGACAGAAAACCAGAAGCCTATAAAGATATTTTGGTATAGAGCAAAGGCCAAAACTAAAGGCTATCTCTAAAAATGTCATTCCTGCGAAAGCAGGAATCCATAAGCTTTCGATATTAACGGACTCCCGCCGGAGTTTACCTTGATCTCGATACGAGGCGGGAGTGACAAATTGGAAATTATTAGAGGTTCTCTAAATATAGTTTTTCCAGACAGGTTTAAATCACGGACACGGAACACGGACACGGAACACGGACACGAGTCACGGTAAGGGAAAGAAAATGAATAAACGGAAATTTATTAAAGAGTATTTAGAGCCGATCCTCATTGCTATCCTGATCGCCCTTTTTATTCGAACCTTTGTCGTCCAGGCTTTCAAAATCCCCTCCAGCTCGATGGAACCGACCCTGCTGGTCGGGGATCATATCCTTGTCAGTAAATTTATTTACGGGATAAAAATCCCCTTTACCCAGACCAAACTGTTTCCATTCAAAAACCCTCAGAGAGGAGATGTGATCGTTTTTATCTATCCAAAAGACCCTTCCAAGGATTTCATCAAGAGGGTGGTTGGAATCGGAGAGGACCGGATCGAGATCAAGGAGGATAAAGTCTATATCAATGGGAAGCAAATGGAGGACCCATGGGGACATTACGACACGAAAAACGAATGGAGGAAAAACCTTGGCCCTGTCGGCCCGTTTGAACATGTGGTCGTGCCGAAAGATCACCTCTTTGTCTTGGGGGATAACCGGGACAACAGTCAGGATAGCCGTTTTTGGGGGGTTGTCCATGTGAGCGAGGTGAAGGGGAAAGCCTTTATCATTTATTTTTCCGGACCCAGTTTTTTAAATATTTTATTTCCATGGATATGGGATGAGATCAGGTGGGGAAGATTCGGCAAATTAATTTATTGATTCCGAAAGACATTTCTTTCGGCCCATTCAATATCTTTTCTGATCTGCTGGATCAACCCCTCTGTTGAAGAAAAACGGATTTCATCACGGATTCTTTCTGTAAAATACACCTGAAGCTCCTCGCCGTAGATCTCTCCGGCAAAGTTTAAAATATGGACCTCCAATGAAACAGCCTTCGCATCGAAGGTCGGATTGAATCCGATATTGGCCAGGCCTTTCAACCATTGGCGTTTCCTTTTTACTCTCACGGCATACACCCCTGGTTTTGGATAAAGCTCTTCCGCCATTTCGAGATTGGCTGTGGGAAAACCAAGAGCACGGCCCCTTTTTGTCCCCTCGATCACCCGCCCGATCACGGGATAATCTCTTCCCAGTAATGTTGAGGCCTTTTCAACCTCTCCCTCCCTGATGAGCTCTCTGATCTTCGAGCTGCTGACGATGGTGTCCGTCACCCTCATGGCCTCCACGACTTCAACGTCCACTCCGAAGAGGGCGCAATTTTTTTTAAGGGAATCTGCATCCCCGCTCTTTCCTCTGCCAAAACGATAATTATATCCGACAATGATCTTTTTGGCTTCGACTTTTCCTACCAGAACGCTCTTCACAAATTCAAGGGGTGAGAGCTCTGCAAAAGCCCTGGTAAATTGAATGCAAAGGACTTTCTCCACTCCGGTCTCTTCGATTAACATCATTTTCTTTTTGAAAGGGGTGAGCAGGGGAGGGCATTGCTCGGGGGAGAGAATTTTTAGGGGATGGGGTTCAAAGGTGACGACAACAGATTCTCCGCCAATCTTTCTGGCTTCCTCTTTGACTTTTTCAAATATTCTCTGGTGTCCCAGATGGACGCCATCAAAATTTCCCAATGTGACAACGGGATTTCTTAAGGGTCCTTTTAAATTTTCAATTCCTTTGATGATTTCCATGGCAATAATTTTTGGTTTGATTAAAGATTAACGTTTATTGTTGTCGAAACTCGCCCTGTGCCATGATAGGTTCAGGGCGCATATCGTCATTAGAAGGTTACGTTTGTCGTGTCTCAATGATCTAACATCACCTTAATCGTTAACCGAAACGGGCTTCGTAACCGTAACCCATTGCCCCTATTTTCATCGCTTGACTTTAAGCGAAAAAAATATAAAATAGTATCTAACGTTTTTCAATGCAGTGATTTACAGAGGCCGAAGTGGCGGAATTGGTAGACGCGCTAGATTCAGGGTCTAGTGGGATGTACGTCCTGTGGGGGTTCAAATCCCCCCTTCGGCACCAAAGAAAAATTGGAATGCTGGAATATGGATGGTCTCGTAAAAAGTCGAAAAATCCTAATGATCGTCATTCCGGCGAAAGCCAGAATCCAGTAATCTCAGACACTTATCAAAACACTGGACACCGGTTTTCACCGGTGAGACGACTTTTTACAATTCCATCAAAATTGGAATGCTGGCATGTTGGGTAAATCTTATTTCTGGGTCTTCGCCCTTCTCATTATTCCATCATTCTATTAATCCATCATTCCGGTTTCGTATCTCACTTTGTTTTTGAAGAAAGATTCATATCGAATTTAAAGAAATCGGTGGTCGCAATAGATCGGGATGAAGTTTTTGGGGTGGGCCCTGTCCCTTCTTTGAAACATTCAAGGATTCCTCCTTTATCCAAACCCATCTGACCTGTTTTAGGATCGACCTTCATAAACTCAATCCCTTCGGGGATAGGGAAACCTTTTACCTCTTTATCCTTCAGAACCCTTGACATGAAGGCGACCCAGATGGGAGAGGCCGCGCGAGCGCCGGTCTCATTTTCGCCAAGGGACCTGTCTTCGTCAAAACCTACCCACACGCCGGTAATGAGTTCAGGAGTATAACCGACAAACCAGGCATCGAGAAATTGGTCGGTCGTTCCTGTTTTTGCCGCCACAGGCCTTCCGAGCGCCCTTGCCCTCCATCCTGTCCCGTTCTGAACCACACTTTCCAGAAGGTGTGTCATGAGAAAGGCTGTTTGGGAACTAATGGCCTGTTCTGAATCGTTCGATTCTTTTTGGAAATAAGAGGGGAGATGTTCTTCGAGTAAATTCCCGTCCCGGTCCAGAATTTTTTTGATAAAAAGGGGTTTGAACTTCTTACCCTGGTTGGCAAAGACGGCATAAGCTTTCGTTAATTCATAGAGCGAGAGGTCTGAGGATCCCAGAGCCATGGCAAGGTTGTTGTGAAGAGGAGAGGAGATGCCGAGATTTTTAGCATAGTCCTTGATATAATCGATCCCGATATCTCGGGCAATCTTTACGGCGACGACATTGATCGAGTGGGCGAGCGCATTTCTGAGGGTGGTCGGTCCGGAAAATTTGTCCTCGAAATTTTTCGGCTTCCATTTTTTGTTTCCGAATTCGAACACGATTGGAGCGTCGACAATAATGGAGGCAGGGGTATAACCTTTATCCAGGGCTGAAGCAAAAATAATGGGCTTAAAGGCTGATCCGCTCTGTCTTCTGGCCTGGGTGGTGCGGTTGAACTGGCTTTTTCTGAAGTCTCTTCCTCCCACCATCGCCCTGACATATCCCGTTTCTAAGTCGAAGCAGATTAGCCCCCCTTCTAAAACGGAAACCGTCTCCCCCGGACGATATTTCTGTCTTTTTTCAATCTCTTTTAACCCCGCTCCGACTGCTTCCTGAGCGATGCTTTGAGCATAGAGATCGATGGTTGTGTAGACCTGGAGGCCATTTTTATAAAGTCCATCTTTTCCATATCTCTCCTCGACATATCTCCTCACATGCTCCACGAAATGGGGCGCCTTTTCAATTGGAGAATTTTGTTTCCCCTTAATCTTTATCGGAGCCTGTAATGCCCTTAGAGATTCAGGGTAGGAGATGAATCCTTCCTCAACCATTCGATTCAGGATATAGCTCTGCCTCTTTTTCGCCTGTTCAGGATGTTGATGAGGAGAATATTTGGAGGGGGCCTGGGGAAGCCCTGCAAGCAAGGCGGATTCCGCAAGGTTCAACTCTTCGACGGGCTTTCCGAAATAATTTTCAGCGGCTACCGCCACTCCATAGGCTCCGTGTCCCAGATAGATTTGATTAAGATAAAGGTGGAGAATCTCTTCCTTGGAAAGATATTTTTCAATTTTAAAGGACAGAATGGCCTCGCGTATCTTTCTGGTTAAACTCTTTTCCGGAGTGAGGAGAAGCGATTTGACAACCTGCTGGGTGATGGTGCTGCCGCCCTGGATGATATCTCTGGAAAAGATATTCTTAATGAGCGCCCTAAAAATAGCCAGGTAATCTAATCCCTTATGCTGGAAAAACCTGGCATCCTCCCCTGCGACAAAGGCCTGGATTAAAAAATTAGGGAGCCTGTCAAGAGAGATGACTTCTCTCTTCTCACTAAAAAATTCTCCTATAATCTCTCCATCTTCTGAAAAGAATTTGGTAATGGCAGGAGGTTTATAATTTTTTAGATTTTCAATGCTTGGGAGATCATGGCTGAAATAGAAGTAAGAAGCCGCCCCGATTACCATAAAAGAGGTGACAGCAATCATGATAATCGAAATGAAAATCTTGACTGTCTTTTCAAAATGGACGGATTTCATTTTTTAATCTGAATGGGATTTTCCCTGTTAAGGAAAAAGTCTTTGTTCGGAATGGGGATCGATAGGATGTCCTTTAGCCGTTCTTTCCTGATTAGCCCTTTTGATTTCATTTACTAAAGTCTTGCATTTTTTTAAGCCCATAATTGTCCAAGGTAAGTATCGAGAATACTTTGTTTAAATCGGATTCTCATGGCGTTTAGAGTGACGCTGATATTCTCAAGTAAAATGTTATTGCGTACC
>Ga0194125_10000714_pt1 | contig 56358 bp, 54 predicted proteins | sample TA2KigC250mmetaG_FD_148626 | JGI IMG/M metagenome (GOLD analysis project Ga0194125, IMG submission 148626) | Freshwater microbial communities from Lake Tanganyika, Tanzania - TA2015034 Kigoma Deep Cast 250m | ecosystem: Environmental > Aquatic > Freshwater > Lake | place: Tanzania: Lake...
CATCAACATGTCCCAGCAGTTCGTGAGGTCGTCTCGAGAATCTCTCCTAATGTCGTCATTGATGAAGATCTCCGTCGAATCTCGGCACCAGTAGCAACTGGAACCAAAGCATTGATGGAGGCAGTCAAAGCACTGGATGATGCAGGGATTCACCCGCTTGACCTTGGCCTGAAGCGACCATCACTTGATGATGTCTTCCTTTCACTCACCGGACATGTGGCAGAGAGCGAGGAGAAGTAACGATGAGTGCAATCAATGACTCGCTAGTCATCATGAAGCGACAGCTCTTGCAGTTGATTCGAATCCCTGAGGTCCTCATCTTCTCCACGATTCAGCCAGTGATGTTTGTTCTGCTTTTTCGCTACGTATTCGGCGGATCCATTTCGACTGGTATCCCTGGTGTCGACTATGTGCAGCTACTTATGCCTGGAATATTCGTTCAGACAGTGGCTTTTACTCTTGCAGGTACCGCTGTTGGACTTGCACAAGATATGGAGAAAGGCCTGATTGATCGCTTCAGATCAATGCCAATCTCACGGTCGGCAGTGGTAGTCGGGCGCGCACTCGGTGATGGTGCGCTCAATGTCGTAGTTCTTTTAGTGATGGGGCTTGCCGGTTTCGTTGTTGGATGGCGCCCCTCATCTTCGATTCTCTCGATTCTGGGTGGTTTCGCCTTCCTCTTGCTCTTTGGATTCGCGATGTCGTGGATCGGGGTCTTGATCGGGCTTTCGGTTCGTGAAGCACGAGTTGCTAACTCCGCAGTCTTCCTCACAGTCTTTCCCCTGACATTCCTTTCGAATGCATTTGCTCCGACTACAGGAATGCCAAAGGTGCTCCAGTATTTCGCGGAGTGGAACCCAGTATCAACGATGGTCGCTGCTTGTCGCGAGCTCTTCGGTCTGACAAATATCTTCGGCGTCACTGCAGATTCGCTTCCGGCGCAGCAACCGATCTTGATGTCTTTCCTTTATATGATCCTCTTGATGGTGATCTTCATTCCACTCTCGGTAAGAAAGTACAAGAGCTCAACTTCGCGTTAATCTCTTAAAGTCTTATCTGAGGTAAGGGCTAGAAGGGTTCAGCTTCAAGGATTGCGACGCTGATCTCTCGACCATTTGGCGCCTTGTAGCTGACCGTCTCGCCTACCTTCGCACCTAAAATCGCCGAGCCAAGTGGGGAGTTTTCGCTATAGACATCCAAATCTGTCGCAGCTATCTCTCGTGACCCGAGAAGAAATCGCATCTCATCTCCGCCAATATCTACCTTGATCTTCATTCCGACTCCCACAATCCCAGATTCACTTGACGGAGGCGTTCCGATGATTGCGTGTTCGAGCATATGGCGAAGCTGTCTGATTCGACCTTCCATCTTTCCTTGCTCTTCTTTCGCCGCGTGATACCCGCCGTTCTCTTTGAGATCTCCCTCGGCACGTGCCGCCTCAATTCGCTTGACGATCTCTGCACGTTTTGGCCCTTCGAGTTCTGCGAGTTCTGCAGCGAGTCGATCAGCAGCCTCCTGGGTGAGCCAGGTCTTGGTGGGCTCTTTGCTCATGGTCTGAAATTACCTGAGTTCGTCATTAACGCACATCGCAGGAGATCACATCGGCATTTACTGCCTGAATACGAGTCTCAATCTCGTTGGTCCGCACAACCTTGCCGATCGACTTGTTGGGTGTGAATCTATCTGTCCTTTCGCCCACGATGTTCTTCTCGAAGTCTCGGGCGACGAGTGTGCAGACCACGTCGAGGGAAGGTTCATTTCGCTCTAGGAGATAGGTGATAGAGATTTGTTGGTCATCGATGACTTGAAATGAGATCAGCTCATAGCGAATAGCGGGTTGACTGTGATATCCAGCGCTCCAGAGAAGCCAGGGAATTCCTACCATCGCAAAGATAGCCGCTGGAATCTTCCATCGACTTTGACCATCGATGTAGCGTTTTCCATAGCGAGCGCGCAGGAAGTCCTTCTCGTACTCAGGGCTGATCTTCATGGCGCGCTAGTTATACTCGCCTCATCATGGAAGAGACAAGTTATGACCCAGGAATCGCTGGTTCGATAGTCTTTTCAAGCCTCACTATCGCTGTGATCTTGCTTTTGATCTCGTTCTATCGCCGTTATAAGCGTATGCAACTTCGCGCACTAGCTGAGCAGAATCCACGAGAGCCACAACTTCAAGAGCGCGATCCTCGTGAAGACAGTCGTTAAACAGATCGCCTTTGCCCTAGTACTTCTCATCACAGCTTCATTGTTTGTCTCGCTAGGACTCTGGCAATGGTCTCGCGCTGGTCAACTTCAAGAACTCAAACGAGAGCTCGATGCGATTTCACAGATTGCACCGGTGTCATTGAATGAAATCCATCAGCCGCAGATTCCACTGGATGGAGCGATAGTCAATCGCAGAGTCGAAGTCTCGGGCCGCTACCTGATGGGCTTTAGGGCGCGAGGTCAAAGTGGGGGAGAGTATGAAGTGGCGCTGCTTGAAGTCTCTAACTCAAGATCGCCTGGAGCAATCTTGGTTGCCAGAGAAATTCTCGGAGAGAGTGATCTCGCTCTGCCCCGTGGTGAAGTAGAGCTCGTTGCCCGCATCCTCCCCGCCCAGCAAGAAGATTTTGATCCTAACGCCAGACTCACAGAACAAAGCGATGATTTAGTGCGGATTTCAAGTGCGCTCTTAGAAGGACAGGTTCAGATTCCACTCTATGACGGTTACCTCCTGCTTCAATCGGAGAAGAGCGATGGAGTCGCATCGCAGCTTCGAGTGATTCCAGACCAGTTAGCAAGACCTACGGTCCCTGGCTACTACTGGCAGCACATCGCCTACGTGGTGATCTGGTTTCTCATGGCGGTAGTCACGCTTTACCTGCCTTTTTATCAGCGAAGGCGAACTAAACTCCTTTCATCGGGTGGCGAAGATAGAGAAGGTGGGCGTTATGAGCGCAATTGAGAAATCGATGCATGGGGTGTTCACTCGCTTCCGAGTGATGGCCGTTATTGCAGGAGTGATGTCTCTGCTGCTCTGGTTCGTGGATTTACCGGTTGTTTACCTCATCGATAATCCTTCACTCAAAGAGCAGGTCTCTTGGATCCCCTACCTTCATGGATACACCTATCCCTTCTATGTATTGACGGCGATTCACCTGGCAGCGAAGATGAGGTGGAGCGTGCCGAGGATGATTGCCCTGATTCTTGCCGGAACGCTTCCAGTCGCGTCATTTATTGCGGAGCGTCGTCTAGCTAAATCAGTCGCCAAAAATTTGTCGTAGCCCTTAGTGGTTACTCATCTCCCACTCAGTGGGTTGAGCGAAATCGGCGTGGCTCCAGTCTTTGGCCCAGCGCTGGAATTATCTTTCTCCCTATAACTACATCGCTCCTTATTCCCACCACGAGAGGGAGACCTTGAACGCTCAATCTCGGATCACTTACATACTAGATACCAGCGTCCTCCTCGCAGATCCAGGCGCTATCTACAGATTTGCAGAGCACTTGGTCATCATTCCGATCGCGGTCATCGGAGAACTTGAGAGCAAGAGAGACCATCCAGAACTTGGTTATTTCGCAAGAAGCGCGCTCCGTGCCCTTGATGACCTTCGAATCAAACATGGACGTCTCGATGAATCACTTCCGCTCAATGACTTAGGCGGCCAACTCTCAGTCGAGCTCAATCACGCTGATATCAACACATTGCCAAGTGGCCTGCTCCGTGATGGGACCAATGATTCAAGAATCTTGGCTGTGGCGAAGAACCTAGCCAGTGATGGCAGAGAAGTTGTCTTGGTGACCAAGGACCTACCACTTCGAGTCAAAGCATCCTCAGTTGGCGTTGAAGCAGAGGAATATCGCGCAGAGCTAGCACCAAGCTCTGGTTGGACCGGCATGGAAGAGATTGCAGTCGCTGGTTCACTTATTGACATGCTCTACAAGTCCGAGGTCGTTGATTCTCCGGAGGTCGCAGACCTTCCCTGTCATACCGGCGTCGTGCTCCATTCAGAGAAGGGATCAGCGCTAGCTCGCGTCACGGCCGATCAGAGACTCGCACTTGTTCGTGGCGATCGATCAGCTTTTGGTTTGCATGGTAGGAGCGCGGAGCAACGAGTCGCACTCGATATCTTGCTCGATAATGAAGTGGGCATCGTCTCGCTAGGAGGCAGGGCAGGAACTGGAAAGTCAGCTCTTGCACTTTCAGCAGGGCTAGAGGCAGTGATGGAGCGGCGGATTCATAAGAAGGTAGTTGTCTTCCGCCCGCTCTATCCAGTCGGTGGCCAGGAGCTTGGTTACCTGCCAGGCAGCGAGGGCGAGAAGATGTCGCCATGGGCGCAAGCTGTCTTTGACACCCTCGGCGCGATCGTCACACCTCATGTCATTGAAGAGATTCTTGATCGGGGTCTGATTGAAGTTCTACCCCTCACCCATATCCGCGGACGCTCACTCCATGACTCCTTTGTTATCGTCGACGAGGCGCAGTCCCTCGAGCGAGGCGTACTTCTGACCGTCCTCTCTCGAATCGGTCAGGGTTCCCGAGTTGTGCTCACTCACGATGTCGCTCAGCGGGACAATCTTCGGGTCGGGCGCCATGACGGCGTCGTCGCCGTGGTCGAGTCGCTGAAGGGTCATCCACTCTTTGCCCACATCACTCTGACCCGAAGCGAGCGCTCGCCGATCGCCGCCCTCGTCACTGAGATGCTGGAAGATCCGATTCAGCGAGCGATCTAAGCCGCCTTTCACCGCGGCTCGGGTGTTTCGGGCTCATAGAACTGCTCCAGTAAATCCCACAACGACAATTCAGGCATTTCGGACTTTCCACAGTCTGACCTGCGGTTTTCTTCCTCCACAAAATTGAGTGAGGAAAAATTCTGTCGCCATACCCCACCTTAGATTTGCGACCCCTAGACCCCTTTGTCACCCTAACAACCTTCCCTTTGATTAATGACCCTCTTTTGGAGGGTCGATAGGTCATGGCAAGAGTGGTCAGGCAAGGCGAAGAGTGAAGGAGGTGGGGTATGGCAAGGATGAAGCGTTTTGCTGCGGTTGCAGCTTTCACTTTCCTCTTCCTTCAGGTGACTGACTCCTCCCACGCCTCGGTGACCCTCGAACTCTCTGCCGCTGTGACGATCGAAGAGTTAGCTCAGAACCCATGGAAGGACTCATGGCTTCGAGCAGCCGAGATGGACCTGCCGGCGCTCATGGTTTTCGTTGATGCCAAGTCGGGTATCAGGGCGGCCGACCTTCAGGCGGTAAGCATCCTGGCGACGCGAATCTTCCAAGCTCGAGAGCCGAAAGGAGCTCGCGCCGCAGGTAGAGAGATAGCCAAGGCCAAGTACGGGTGGGGTAGTTACCAGTTCGAATGCCTTAACACGCTCTGGACCAAGGAGAGTCATTGGAACTTTAGGGCTCGCAATCCCCGGACCGGTGCATACGGAATCCCACAAGCGTTGCCGGCGATGAAGATGCAGATCAAAGGCGAGGACTGGCGGACCAATCCTCTAACTCAGATCTCTTGGGGTCTTCATTACATTGATGTGCGTTACGAGACGCCCTGTAAGGCGCTCAAGAAGTTCAAGCGCTCGCGCTACTACTAGTAGAACTTCTAGGAATTTGGTCCAGGAACTTGGTCCAGGAATTTACTCTCAAGGAAAACCTAGACGCCAGGCTTCTTCCCGATTGAAAAAGGTTTACTAGTCTCGGCGAAGAAATCATTCCCCTTGTCATCGACAACGATGAAGGCAGGGAAGTCTTCGACCTCAATACACCAGATAGCTTCCATTCCTAACTCTTCATAATCGATAACTTCTACCTTCTTGATGCAATCTTGGGCAAGCCTTGCAGCTGGCCCACCGATTGAACCTAGATAGAAGCCACCGTGTGACTTACAAGCGTCGGTCACCGCTTTAGAGCGATTGCCTTTGGCAATCATCACCAACGATCCACCGTTTTGTTGGAAGAGATCGACATATGAATCCATACGACCCGCTGTTGTTGGTCCAAAGGATCCAGATGCATAGCCAGCCGGCGTCTTCGCAGGACCCGCGTAGTAGACGGCGTGATCTTTGAAATAGTCAGGAAGCGGTTTTCCAGAATCAAGAAGTTCTTTCAGCTTCGCGTGAGCGAGATCTCGGGCGACGACCATAGTTCCGCTGAGGGCAAGTCGTGTCTTGATCGGATGTTTCGAGAGCGTGGCACGAATCTGATCCATTGGTTGATTGAGATCAATTTTTACGACCTCGCCTTCGAGCTGAGCATCGTTGGTCTCAGGCATGAACTGAGCGGGGTCGCGCTCTAATTGTTCAATGAAAACACCATCTTTGGTGATTTTTGCCTTCGCCTGTCGATCTGCGGAGCAGGAGACGGCAATCGCAATAGGTAGCGAGGCGCCATGTCTTGGTAATCGAACGACTCTCACATCGTGACAGAAATATTTCCCACCAAATTGGGCCCCGATACCGAGAGTTTGCGTGAGTTGATGGATCTCTTTCTCTAACTCGAGATCTCTAAATGCTCTTCCGGTCTTTTCATTTCCAGTTGTTGGAAGGGAATCGAGGTACTTGGTGCTGGCGAGTTTGGAGACTTTAAGGGTGTGCTCGGCACTCGTGCCACCGATGACCACCGCTAGGTGATAGGGCGGACAGGCTGCGGTGCCGATTGAGCGTAAATTCTCATTGAGCCAGTTCATCAAACTAGTGGGGTTAAGGACTGCCTTCGTCTCTTGGTAAAGGAAGGACTTATTGGCACTTCCACCGCCTTTTGCGATGAAGAGAAATTCGTATTCCTCGGCATGATCGGATGAGGAGTAGATCTCGATCTGTGCCGGGAGGTTGTTTCCAGTGTTCTTCTCCTGCCACATCGTCACTGGGGCAAGTTGTGAATATCGAAGATTGAGTGAGGTGTAGGCGTTGAAAATGCCTCGTGAGATAGTCACCTCATCTTTTTCTGTTGTGAGAACTTGTTGGCCCTTCTTAGCCATAACCAAAGCAGTACCAGTGTCCTGACACATCGGAAGGACTCCACCTGCTGAGATGTTGGCATTCTTCAAAAGGTCTAGTGCGACGAAACGATCATTGGCCGAACTCTCCTGATCTAGCAAGATGGAGGAGAGTTGTTGCAAATGTTCGCGACGTAGAAAATGGTTGATGTCGTGGATTGCGACTTCAGTGAGTTTCTCGATTGCCTCAGGTGAGACTTTCAAGAAGGTTCTTCCCTCTGCCGTGAAAGTAGAGACTCCATCGATATCTAGCTTTCGATACTGAGTCGCATCGTCGCCGAGCGGTAGCAGGTCTTCGTAGATGAACTCAGGCATCTTCGTCCTTTTCAGCGGAACTCGATTTGGACGCTGCTTTCAAGGATCCTTTCGCCGCGCTTGCCTTCGCGATCTTGGCTTTTGCTCCTTCAAGCCACTCTTCGCAGATCTTCACTAACTCTTCGCCACGTTCCCAGAGCTTGAGGGACTCTTCAAGACCTAGCTCGCCACCTTCTAACTCAGCTACGACTTCAGCCAACTCTTCCCGAGCTTCTTCGTAGGAGATGCGCTTTTCGGCCACGCGCTAAATCTACTCCTTCGCAAACTTCACTTCTCACTAGCGCTTTTCTTTCTCGCAATCTCTGTTGTGCCTCTCACAGTTGCAGCAATCTCGCCGAGAGCAAGTCGAAGGCGGAAATCATCACCGCTACTCACTTGATTGATATCTCGGATCAGATCCCCCTGCTGGGTCAATGCCACGGCGTAGCCACGTTCCAAAACTGCCAATGGAGAGAGCGCACGTAGTTGTGCTGCGCCCTGAGCAAGTTCGCCACGAGCAAGATCGATGAGATGGCTCATCTCCTGACGCAACGACTTACTCCAACTCTTCAACTCTTCGACAAGCGGTGCAATCAATTGCTTCGGATCCTTCATGATGGGGCGAGAGGCCAAAGATTTGATTTCAGTACTCTCTCGTTCCACACGTGACATGATCGCTCGAAGCAAGCGCGATGACCTTTCGCCGATGGCCTTTTGCTCTTCCTGGATATCTGGCACGACACGCTTAGCTGCATCTGTAGGAGTCGATGCTCGGAAATCAGCGACCAGGTCAATCAAAGGAGTGTCTTGTTCATGACCGATGGCACTTACTACGGGTGTCTGGCATGAAGCGACCAGACGAACGAGCCCTTCATCAGAGAATGGAAGAAGATCCTCGAACGACCCACCACCACGAGTGATGATGATGACATCAACATCAGCTTGGGCATCAAGTTCTTTGAGGACGCTACTTACCTCAGAGACAGCACTTGAACCTTGCACCGCAACTTCTCGAATCTCAAACTCAACGGCCGGCCACCTTCGCCGTGCATTCTCAACGACATCTTTCTCGGCTGCACTGTTTCGGCCACAAATCAGACCGATTCGTCGAGGTAAGAAAGGAAGCTCTTTCTTTCTGGCAAGAGCGAATAAACCTTCAGCTGCTAAAACCTTCTTGAGTGCTTCAAGTCGCGCTAGGAGCTCACCAATACCAACATGATGAATCTCGCGTGCATTGAGTGAGAGCGATCCATTTCCAGTGTAGAAGTTGACCTTTGAAAAGACTTTGATGCGGGCATTGGCTGGTAACGGTGCAACTGCTGCAAAGACTGATCGATGACACGAAACCGAAATCGACATCTCGGCTGATATATCTCTCAGTCGCATGAAGATCATCGTCGAGCCTTTTCGGTCATCGACTTGAGATAACTCACCTTCGACCCAGATTGGCCCTAGTTTTCCTATCCAATCTTTGATGGCTTCAGAGACCACACGTACTGGTGCCGGGGATTCGATCGAGGTCTCGAGCATGGCGAGATGGTAACGGCGCTTGACTCTAAGATTCACTCCGTGAAGAAGGTCTTGCTGGCAGCTCCCCGTGGGTATTGCGCTGGGGTCGATCGAGCAGTGGTCACCGTCGAGAAAGCTTTAGATCTCTATGGCGCACCGGTATATGTCAGAAAGCAAATTGTTCATAACAAGCATGTGGTCTCGACCCTCGAAAAGCGTGGCGCGATCTTCGTCGAAGAGACCGATGAGGTCCCAGAGGGTGCAATCGTCGTCTTCTCGGCGCACGGCGTATCACCTAAAGTTCACGAGCAAGCCGCTTCACGCCAACTCAAGACGATTGATGCAACCTGTCCCTTGGTTACCAAGGTTCACCATGAAGCGAAACGCTTTGCAGCCGATGACATGCAGATTCTCTTGATTGGTCATGCCGGCCACGAAGAGGTCGAAGGGACAGCAGGTGAGGCACCGGAACACATCACCCTGGTTGATGGACTTGATGCCGCTCGAGCTGTTGAGGTTGATCCGAGTAAGAAGCTTGCCTGGCTCTCCCAGACCACGCTGAGCGTTGATGAGACGTTGGAATCGGTACGAATCCTGAAAGAGCGTTTTCCGCATCTGCAAGATCCGCCAAGTGATGACATCTGCTATGCAACTCAAAATCGTCAGATTGCGATTAAAGAGATCGCGCCCAAGGCCGATCTCGTCCTGGTAGTCGGGTCTAAGAACTCTTCGAACTCAGTACGTCTCGTTGAAGTCTCACTTGAATATGGTGCGAAAGCAGCCTTCCTTATCGATTATGCAGCAGAGTTGAAGGATGAGTGGTTTGAGGGAGTTGAGACGATAGGAGTCTCAAGTGGTGCATCGGTACCTGAGATATTGGTGCAAGATCTTCTCGCAGAGTTAGCTCGCCGAGGTTATGGTGAGATCGAGGTAGTTACAGCGATGGAGGAGAGCCTGCTCTTCGCTCTTCCACCAGAGTTGCGAAAAGAATTGAAAGCTGCCGGAAAGGCTTAACGCTCGACCTTCTCATCTCGTGACTTTTCTCGAGAGAAATAGATAATCCAGCCTGCCACTGCTCCAGTCACTAAGAATGGTGCTATTCCTGCAAGCCCTGAGACCAAGTCGATAGCGAATCGGGAAATTCGAAGTGATGAGCCGCCAAGAATCGGTAGTAAGAGCACGATCCAAAGCGCAAATGCAAGCGGTGGTGTAACAACGGAGGTAAAGATCGTCCCGGTACGACCGAGGTAGATTCCTCCAGCGAATGCGATCCAGAGCGAGATTCCAGTAATCGCGCCGACGTTTCCACGAATAACGATCTCGATCGCCATCGCGAGCGCGATGAAGAGCGATTGTAGGATCGCAACACCTGGCTTGGTCAGCCCGGGTCCTTGGATTCGATTCTTTGGGTCAATCCGTGAGATATCAACGCTCGACGTCATCAGCCTCTTCTTCCTCGGGTGCCTCAAGTTCCAAGATATCGAGATCGTCACCAGCGATCACCTTGATCTCGCGCACTGAACTCTCGACCCCTTCGAGTGCCTTGAGTTTCTCTACTTTGAGGCCACCGATGGCGGTGATCTTTCGAGCAGGGCGCAACATATTCTCTTCAGCGCTGGCGATCAGTTCATTGAATGCCTTCTCAGTGCTCTTTATTCGATCACCCAAAGTGGATATCTTGCCGTGGACTTTTCCGATTCGCTTGAGGAGTTCGCCGGCAAGCTCTTGAATCTCAGAAGCGCTCTGTGCCAGCTTCGAACGATTGAAGACATAAGCGACAGTGCGAAGCAGGGCCAGCATCGTGTTAGGTGTAGCGATAGATACATTCTTTTCAAATGCTTTGTTCTGCAAAAGTGGATCGCCAGCGAGAGCTTCGATGAGAATCGACTCAAAAGGTACGAAGAGAACGACAAAGTCAGGTGATTGTCCTGCACTCTGGTAGTCGCGTTTAGCGAGAGCGTTGACATGGCTCAACAGATCCTTCGCGTGAGCCTTCATCATCTCTTTTCGCTTGATCTCATCCTCTTCACCGAGCGCTTCCCAGAATCGCTCTAACGGAAATTTTGAGTCGATGAAGAATTCGGTTCCGCCAGGAGCAGTGATCTTGATATCTGGTTTGCCGATGCCCTCTTCACCGGATCGATATTCCTGGCGTTGGTAGTGAACCCCCTCGACCAAGCCAGCGCTTTCGAGCAACATCTCTAGTTGCATCTCACCGTATTTGCCGCGAGTTTGAGAGTTGGAGAGGGCGCCGGTTAGTTTTGTTGTCTGGCGAAGTAGCGACTCATTACCCGTTCGCATATTTTCAATCTGCTCGCGGATCGAACTCTCACCAGCAACGCGCTTGAGTTCAGCATCGTGGGACTGCTTGGAGAGTTCTGACATCTTTGTCTCGATATTCTTGATTGCAGCGGCAAGAGTTAACTCATCTTTCTCATCTTCAATTCGAGAACTTCGCTCTGCTTCAAGTCGTGCGACAGTGGCTCGTTCGGCTTCGACTGTGGCGTTTAACGCGATCACTTCACCCTTTGACTTAGCTCTTGTGAGCAGAGTCCCAATCACTATTCCCAGTGCAAGCCCTGCGAAGACACCGATGAGTCCAAAGATCGAGGTGAGCGAATCCATAACCCCTATCGTGGCAGGTGGCGGTGACAATGGCGCGTAGGCTCTACCCCTCGTGGGCCTCTCTATAGGAATTGTGGGACTTCCCAATGTCGGTAAGTCCACCCTCTTCAATGCGCTGACAAAGAACAATGTCCTTGCCGCCAACTACCCCTTTGCCACCATCGAGCCCAATGTTGGCGTTGTTGGAGTCCCTGATGAGCGCTTGCCGGTATTGGCGAAGATCTTCAACTCCGAGCGGATACTTCCAGCCACAGTTTCATTTGTTGATATCGCTGGAATAGTCAAGGGTGCTTCGGAAGGTGCTGGTCTTGGTAATAAATTCCTAGCCAATATCCGTGAGACCGATGCGATTTGTCAGGTTATTCGCGCCTTCTCTGATTCTGATGTCGTTCATGTTGATGGCAAAGTGGATCCAGCATCGGATATCGAGACAATTAATACTGAGTTGGCTCTTGCTGATCTACAAACTATTGAGAAGTCATTGCAACGGGTCGAGAAAGAGGCCAGGCAGAATAAAGAGAGAGCTCACGTACTTGATGAACTCAAGAAGGCAAACGAAGTTCTCAGCCAAGGAAAGTTGCTCTCTAGTTCTGGCCTTGATCTTGAGCTACTCAAGGAGTTTGGCTTCCTCACCGCAAAGCCATTCCTTTATCTCTTCAACTTAGATGCTGCTGGGCTCTCAGATAGCGCTCTTCGTGATCGACTCTCTGAGATGGTCAAACCTGCGAAAGCGATCTTTCTCGACGCGAAGACCGAATCCGAGTTGACTGAACTCGATGATGGCGAAGCGCTCGAGCTCCTGCAATCGATCGGTTTAGATGAGCCAGGTCTCGCAACCTTAGCCAGAGTTGGGTTTGAGACTCTCGGACTTCAGACCTATCTCACCGCAGGTCCCAAGGAAGCGAGAGCATGGACCATTCACAGAGGAGATACTGCTCCAGCAGCTGCTGGCGTCATACACACTGACTTTCAACGTGGCTTCATCAAAGCCGAGGTGGTCGCCTATCAAGATTTAGTGGAGTGCGGGTCTATGGCCGAAGCCAAGTCGAAAGGCAAGGTCCGCATGGAAGGTAAGGAATACGTGATGCACGATGGCGATGTCGTGGAGTTCAAGTTCAACGTCTAATTTTTTCAACAAAATGAGCGGTTATTTGCGCGGAGAGTCATTGACCCTCACTTATCGCTATGGGATATTTCTTCATCTAGAGCAGGCATAGCCCGGAAAGGGTTAGATGATGAGGCCGAGAAGTTTCTTCGCCAAAGGCGTTCTCGCTCTTGTTCTGGCGAGCGCCCTCATCATCTCTGGTTCACCTATTTCAACTGCAATCAACGATGAAGAGACGGGCGTCTTCCTCTTTCCTTCCAATGGACCGGGCAGTGAGAGTGTCAACAAAATAGGCATCATCTACGACGATGCACAGACACTTCTTGGCACAGTGAGCAATCTCGTCGATCAGAGCAAGAAGTCACCACCAGAGAACGCTCCGTATTGCACTAGCGTCAATGATCCGAAGTGCAAAGATGTTGACACGCTCTGGGCCGACCAGATCATGGGTCCATGTGAAAGTGCGAGCGATGAATTCTGTATCGAATCCATCTATGCCAAGTTAAGTGACGGCACCAAGGTCAAAGGAACTTTCAAGCAACTCCTGCCTGAGAAACCACCGCTACCTTTTGAAGCATCAACCGAGCTCAACCTTGGTAAAGGTTCTGCGCCGAGCATCTGGGAGGTATCTGGCGTAAAGAACTCTGCAGGAAAAGAGAGTTATGCCGCGATATTTTCAGTCTCAGGTTATGCGAAGCGAAAAGCAGAGGGCTCAAATCCTAAAGACTTCTATGTCGCTCAACTCTCTGCCGCACTCTTTGCTGTCAATGTTGAGTCATCAACAACTCAGCTCTATCCATTGAAGGCACCAGGGGTTGGCACCGACGGAATCATGGTCTCGGGTTGTGCCACAAATGATGAGAGCATCTGTGCCAAGCGCGTCTCTTTTCCGAGAGGAGTGAGATTCGGAGCCACACTTCGCTTTGCAAAACCACCCCAGTATTGGTTCTACGGCCGCCTCTACAAACCAGAGATCTCAATCCAAACTCGAAGTGGAAGTGCGATCACTCTTGATGTCGAGGCAGAACCGGTGACGGTTCCAGTATTCGAAGGAACTACTTCGTGGGATAAGTTGCCGAAGAAACTCCAAGATTTCTACCTCACCGGAAATTACCCACAAAATGGCCGAGGTGGGTATTACGAAAAAGACCCAAACAAATGGAACGTCTATCACACACCTCGAAGTGAAGAATCAAGTTATCTCATTGACTGGATTCCAGTAGTGGGAGATAAAGCACGAGTGATGAGCACGATGTGGTTCTTCCGAAGCATCCCGCAAGATACCTATGGCAATCAAGCGAAATGTTATGGACAGGGAAGCAAAGTCAATGGATTTGTCACGACCAATGCCACGAGCTATACCGCTGGTCCTCCTTCCTATAATCAAAAGAGCGGAACTCTCGATTACACAGTCGCTGCGCCTCATTTGACGCCAACTGGCAAAGACATGCTCGGTACCTACGATCTACAGATTGATGCTGATGTCGCGCGTTGCCTTTACGGATATAGCGATGCTCCGATAAGCGCTGAGGTTTCCATCGTCAATGCAGATGGCGGTGAGAATCGAGTCGCCACTACCAATGTTGGCGAGAAGACGATCGCTGGTCGGAAGTGGCTGGTGATTGCTGCTTATAACTTCACCTTCTCTTCGCCAACACTTAAGGTGAAGATCTCTCAAGCAGGCAACAAGAATAATTCAAGCTCAAACAATTCTTCAGCAGGAAATACTTCTTCCACTGGTGGCACGACGGGAAATAACAATCAAATGGGCTCCGGGAAGAAGCCGATCCCAGATATCAAATGCGTCAAAGGGAAACAATTCAAGTTCGTCAGCGCCAAGAAATGTCCTAAAGGTTGGGTAAAGAAGGGCTAAATCGCCTTAAAACCTTCGCTGGTCGGATTCATCGCAAAAATCAGGGAGAATAAGCGCCCTGAGAGCGCTCGATAGATCAACGATTCGGAGTCGGTACTTTCCATGAAATCACCTCACCTTGCTGGCCTGCCAGAAAAGCGTCGCGAGAATCTGCGAAATATCGCGATCATCGCCCACGTCGATCATGGCAAGACCACACTCGTCGATGCGATGCTCTGGCAGTCAGGCGCCTTTGCAGCACATAAGGAACAGTCCGAGACTCGCGATCGAGTGATGGATTCGATGGATCTTGAGCGAGAAAAGGGAATCACGATTCTTGCGAAGAACACGGCAGTTCGTCGTGGCGATCTCATCGTCAATATCATCGATACTCCTGGTCACGCAGATTTCGGTGGCGAGGTCGAGCGTGGACTTGAGATGGTCGATGGCGTACTCCTTCTTGTTGATGCCTCTGAAGGACCGTTACCGCAAACACGATTTGTTTTGCGCAAGGCACTCGCTAAGGACCTTCCAGTTATCTTGGTGATCAATAAGGTCGATCGCGCGGATGCTCGCATCGGTGCAGTCGTCAATGAGACATATGAACTCTTCCTTGATCTTGACGCCAAGGAAAATCAGATTGACTTCCCGATCATCTTTGCATCGGCGAAGGCTGGCCGTGCATCACTTACTCAACCGGCAGATGGTGGGATGCCAGATCGAGAGAATCTTGACATCCTCTTTGAAACTATCTTCTCGACAATTCCAGCGCCGATCTTTCATGAGGGTGCGCCACTGCAAGCACATGTCACCAACCTCGACTCATCTCCCTATCTCGGACGCCTTGCACTCTGTCGAGTTCATGAAGGTACGATCAAGAAAGGTCAGACCGTCTCGTGGATGAAGACAGATCAAAGCATCGAGAAGGTTCGAATCTCTGAACTCTTGATTACCGATGGTCTTGAGCGAGTTCCTGCAACTGAGGCAGGACCTGGCGACATCATCGCTGTCGCGGGAATCGAAACGATCACCCTTGGCGAAACCCTCGCTGACGCCGAGAATTCCCATGCGCTGCCGTTGATTACTGTCGATGAGCCTTCAATCTCGATGACGGTTGGTATCAATACTTCGCCACTTGCTGGCCAATCAGGCAAGAAATTGACCGCACGGCTTGTCAAGAATCGTCTTGATGCAGAGCTAGTCGGAAACGTCTCGCTTCGCATCTATCCGACTGATCGCCCAGATACTTGGGAGATTCAAGGCCGCGGTGAACTTCAACTCGCAGTCCTTGTCGAGATGATGCGGCGAGAAGGTTTTGAGTTAACCGTCGGAAAGCCACAGGTTGTAACGAGAGAGATTGACGGCAAACTCTGTGAGCCGATGGAGCGTCTTACTATCGATTCGCCCGAGGAGTACCTCGGTGTCATCACTCAGTTGATGGCGCTTCGTAAGGGGCGGATGGAACAGATGGTCAATCATGGAACCGGTTGGATTCGAATGGATTATCGCGTTCCCTCACGTGGCCTAATTGGATTTAGAACTGAGTTCTTGACCGAGACTCGTGGAACCGGCTTGCTTCATCATGTATTTGACGGTTATGAACCTTGGCATGGTGAACTTCGAACCCGCCCAACTGGTTCCTTGGTCTCAGATCGACGAGGCACAGTTACCTCCTACGCGCTCTTCTCACTCCAAGAGCGAGGGACAATCTTCGTGCAGGTTGGTGATGAGGTATATGAAGGAATGGTCGTTGGAGAGAATTCGCGCCCAGAAGATATGGATGTCAACTCCTGTCGTGAAAAGAAGTTGACCAATATCCGCTCGGCGACGGCTGACGAATTAGAGCGCTTGATTCCACCAAAGATCCTCAATATGGAACAAGCACTCGAGTTCTGCCGTGAGGATGAGTGCATCGAAGTCACGCCGACAACGGTCCGGGTGCGAAAAGTCGTGCTCGATCAAAACGAGCGCGCTCGCCTCACTTCAAAGGCAAAGAAGGCCAACCTCGATTCATAAGGGGTGGCGAAGGGCCCAAGTCCACGGCTTTTCATCGCCTTCTTAACTCTGTCGCAGCGGTGATGTTGGATGAGCCTGTGGAGCTAGAACTTCTTCGACGGCCTCGAGCAGAGCGAGAAATCCTGTTCACGCCTGCTCAACGAGAGATCATCGAAGCAGCAAGTTCAGCACGGTTGCTCATCTCTGGTCCTGCGGGCTCTGGAAAGAGTGAAGTACTGATTGCTCGTGCGCTTCACCTTTTGAATTCTGGAATCAAGGCTGATCGACTTCTCATCCTTACCTTCGGTCGCGATCATGCCGATCTACTCCGGGATGAGATCGCTACCCGCGGTAAAACCGTCGCGAGAGAGCCCCTTGCTAGAACTTTTCCTGCACTTGCTTTCTCGATAGTTCGTCTTTCGATGGAGAAAAGTTTGCGCGATCCTATTCTGCTCTCTGGTGCAGAACAAGATGAATTGATTCGAGATTTCCTAGCAACTGATCTACATGAGAATTTAAGCGGTTGGCCAGAGTCGATAAGACCAGCCCTTGGCACGCGTGGCTTTGCAAAAGAATTACGAGATCTCATCTCTCGTGCAAAAGAGTGGGGATTAGAGCCGGAGGATCTGGCAAAACTTGCAACCCAGACCAAAGATGAACTCTGGATGCCTGCCGCACGATTGTGGAAGAGATATGAAGATGTGAATCTCGATAGAGATAGCAATGTTGAGTATGCCAAGGATCGAATAGACCCCAGTGAGTTGATCAATCGCGCGGTGCGAGTGATGAGCGCCTCCGATGAATTTGCCAATCGAGTGAGAGATCAATTCGATGTGGTGCTCATCGACCAATTCGAAGAGAGCGACCCTTCACATCGGCGCTTGATCCAAACTCTCTCGCCTCGATCATTCACAATCTTCTATGACGAAGCGAGCACGGTCTCGCGTTTTCGTGGTGCAGACCCTGAAGGATTAGAAGATTTTCTCGAAGAGTTTGCCCTGGGTTACGGCATTGAAGCTGGCATATCCCATATCCGATTAGAAGAAAGAATGAGACCAAAGGCGCGACGACGCTTTCTGGAGAGTGAGTCACTCTCGGCTGAAGCCCATTCGATTGCTGAGCACCTTCGCTCACTCCACCATCGAAACGAGATTCCATGGTCTGAGATGGCGGTCATCGTCCGCTCTCCAGGCGAACATCTCTCTGCTATTCGAAGGGCCCTGATTCATATCGGCATTCCGGTCAATCAAGAGAGCGGAACCCTCACCCTCGCTGAAAATCCAGTTATTCGTCCGATTCTCCTTATCGCAGAGATCGCTATTGCTCTGGCAAGAGAGGGAAAGGTCGAAGCAACGCCTGAGAAGATCGAGCAGATGCAGGAGTTACTCCTCTCTGAATTTGGCGGCCTTGATGCCCTCGAACTTCGAAGGATTCGAAGTGAAATCAACCGAATACGAGAAGAGGGTGATCTCACACCAACTCGAGAGATTCTGCTCAACTCACTAGCTATGGGCGAGGCGCTACTTGATTTCGATCAGGTTGGAGTTCTCGCGCCACTGAAGCGAACAATTGCCTCTGCCCGCTCTATTGCAGCTAATCCAACGAGCACGATCACAGATTTACTCTGGGCTATCTGGAATTCAGCAAAAGATCGTGATGGAAATCTTCTCAGTGAGAAATGGCGCAATCGAGCGATCTTCTCTCATTCCACCTATGACTCGGGTTCTGCCGATAGGGACCTTGATGCTGTAGTCGAACTCTTTGAGATTGCAAAGCGTCATGCCGAACGTTTTCCATCAGCACATCCCTCGCTCTTCATCGAGGGTGTGAGAAAGACACGAGTTGTTGGTGATGTGATTGTTGCTAAAGGAGATAGAGGAGACCAAGTCACGCTAACCACGGTCCATGGCGCTAAGGGCGATCAATGGCGAGTAGTGGTTATTGCCGGCCTGCAAGAAGGCAAGTGGCCCAACCTCACGCTTCGAGGCTCGCTCCTTGGTAGTGAGCGCTTAGTGGATATTCAACGACATGGTCTCTTGCCGAGAGCTGAGCTCAACGCACTCTCATCAAGTGCGATCGCAGAAGATGAAGCAAGGATCTTTGAAGTAGCAAAGGACCGCGCCACGGAATTGATCATCTTCACTGCAGTATCTCGAGATGATGATGAGCCATCTTCATTCTTTGCACGAGAGCGCGATCTCGATCACGACCATCACGATGGTGAAGAAATCAAGACCTTCCTGACGGAAACAGAGAAGATCGCACTTCTTCGACGCGAGCTGATCGATCCGATGACACCAGAGATTCGAAGAGGTGAGATCGCCTCAGCGCTGAAGACCCTTGCCGCCGCCGGTTTTGAATCGGCGGATCCTTCAAATTGGCTTGGATCGCGCGGGCGAAGCAGCGAGGATCCGATTGTTGGTGAGGGAGAAGATCTCTTCATCTCTCCGAGTGAGATCGATCGATTTCTTGAGTGTGAACTTCGATGGTTCCTTGAGAAGAGTGGAGCACGTGAGGGCGATAGCCAAGCTGCTCTCCTCGGTTCCACATTGCACGTCTACGCCAAGATGATCGCTGATGGAGAGGTAGACCTAGCAGAGGCGAAATCTCGATTAGAACGCGCCTGGCATCTCATTGACCTCAACTCAGGGTGGGTTCAGAGAGCAGGCTTAAGTGATGCGCTTCGAACTCTCACTCGATTCTTCGAGTGGCATCGGGGAAATCCAAGGTCTCTTCTTGCAGCAGAAGCGTCGTTCACATTGGAGATTGGGCGAATCAAGGTACGAGGCAGTGCTGACCGAATCGAGATAGATGATGAAGGAGTGCATTTCATCGTCGATCTCAAGACAAGTCACGATGCAATGAAGGTGAAAGAGGCAGAATCAAATCAACAGCTTGCGACCTATCAAACAGCGCTAACACTGGGAGCCTTCAAAGGAATTGATTCGGGCGTAAGCGTCGGTGGCGCCGAGTTGGTCTATCCAGCTACAGATGCAAAGAAGGTGACGACAAGAAGTCAGGGCAAGAAAGATCCAGAAGAGGTAGTTGAGACTCTCACCGAAGTCGGCGGAGGCATGTCAGGATCGAGTTTTGTTGCCACCATCAACGCAAACTGTCGAGTCTGCGCAGTTCGTTCGCTCTGCCCCATGCAGGGTGAAGGTAGGTCGATCATCCAATGAAGCGTTATAGCGCAAGGGAGATTTTCACCGAATTGAAGGTGATTGATCCGAAGATCAATCTTCCGACGCCTGAACAAGAAGAGATCATCGAAGCGCCGCTTTCGCCTGCCGTTGTCGTTGCTGGAGCAGGTAGTGGCAAGACCGAGACGATGTCGGCCCGTGTTCTCTATCTTGTGACCAATAAGTTGGTTAATCCCGAGCAGTTGCTTGGACTTACTTTTACTCGAAAGGCAGCGGGCGAACTTCTGATCCGTGTGCGAAACCGTCTTCGTCAGTTGGAAAAATCCGGACTTATTTCGGGAATTTCAAAGCTCGGGGAGCCAACAATCCTCACTTATCACTCATACGCCTCACGGATTGTTGCCGAATATGGCCTTCGAGATGGCATCGAACCTGATCTCATCCCACTTGGCGAAGCTGCAACCTGGCAACTCGCACATGAAGTGGTCTCACATCACCTCGAAATGCCCGAGTGGGTAGATAAGAGCGCGCAATCGGTGACGGAGGATGTCATAGATCTGGCGCGACTTATCGCTGAACATGGAACGAGCATTGAGGCGGTCCAGAGTCTCACCGAAGAGATGATCGAACATCTTCAATCGATAGATGGCGAATCAACTATCAAGAATCGAGAGGTTATTGATACTGCGCGACTTCGCCTTGCTGAGCTACCGATAGTGGCAAGGTTCAATGAGGTTCGACTTGAACGCAATCTCTTCACATTCGATGACCAGATGTCAATCGCTGCATCAATCGCCAATCGACATAGTGATGTCGTCGAACTAGAACGATCGAAATTCCACGCAGTCCTACTTGATGAATATCAGGACACTTCGCAGAGCCAACTTCGATTGCTCTCGGCGCTCTTTGGCAGATCCCATTCGGTGATGGCAGTGGGAGATCCATTCCAATCTATCTATGGCTGGCGCGGAGCGAGCGCTGACACCATCGAAACGTTCTATCGATATTTTCCTGTAGAGAAGAAGGAAGATGAGCGCAGATTTACTTTAAGTATCAGTTGGCGAAATGATCTCAAAGTCTTGGGACTTGCAAACGCGACGATTGATTTGATCAACGCCACGCAGGGATCTTCCCATCCGGTTAAGCGATTAAGTCAGCGAGATGGCGCTGGAGATGGTGAAGTCTTGGCGGGCGCCTATCTCACCCGAGAGGATGAAGCAGATGCAATCGCTGAGTATTTTGCGGGGCGTCTTGATGAGAAGAGCTCGGCCGCAGTCTTGGTTCGAGCAAGGTCACAAGTTGACCGAATCGAAAGTGCGATAAGAGGTCGCGGGCTTCCAGTCGAAGTTGTCGGAGTGGGTGGACTCCTTTACGTGCCAGAAATAGTCGAGATTGTCTCGCTTTTGAAAGTCATTGCATTCACTGATCGAGGAGCCTCACTTGCTCGCCTTCTCGCGGGAGATCGCTATTGCATCGGAAGTAAGGATCTTGCGGCGCTCGGGTCATGTGCACGCACCATCACACTTGAGCGGAACAAGGGAGTGAAGAATCCATTGGTCCGAGAGATCACCTCAATCGATTCTGGCATCGTAGAGAACGACGGACAGTTTGAAGTCAATATCGTGGAAGCCCTTGATGAGATCAATGACGCGCCCGCTGATCTCTTCACGAAAGAGGGCCTAACTCGGCTACGAATGGCCTCACGAGATATCGCTCGCGTCCGTGCCCGATCTGGTTCATTGATTGACATCATCATGGAAGCGATGCGAACTCTCGGCGTTGAAGTCGAAGTGATGGTTCGAGATGGAGTGATTGAAGGTAGAAGGCATCTCAATAGATTCTTAGACGAGGCAAGTAAGTTTCAAAGCCAAGGTGGAACGCTCACGACATTCCTGGATTGGATAGATCAGGCAAAGAAGAGCGAACGTGGCTTGAAGGAATCAGAGGTCAAGGTCAGTAAGGGTGTTGTCCAAATCATCACCGCCCACGGTGCGAAGGGGCTCGAGTGGGACTACCTCGCCGTACCTGGTCTTCGAGAGAAGAATTTTCCTTTGACTGGCAAAGAGCTAGAGAACTGGATCACTGATGCTGGCGATGTTCCATTCCTGCTTCGCGGTGATACAAGGCAGTTGCCTGAGTTCAACTTCCGGCAGATCAGCAATCAGAAAGCGTTGACCAAGGCTCGAGAGGATTTTGCTGCTGCATGTAGTGCGAGAAGTTTTCTGGAGGAGTTGAGGCTTGGGTATGTGGCATTCACGAGAGCCAAACGATCTCTCTTCGCCTCATTCTCCTTCTTTCAAGATGGAATAGATCCGAAGAATCCGAGCGCCCTCTTCCAACTTCTCATTCCGAGAGCAGAGTTCATCACCGAGAGAAATCTCGATCTGCCCGACATTGAAAATCCTGCAATCACCAATCCCGCACGCATTACGTGGCCGATGGATTCATGGGGTGAGGCACGAGCACGCTTTGATCAAGGGGTTCAACTTGTCGAAAGTGCGCAAGTAGTTACCGATGCGGTGCTCGCCAAGATCGATCATGATCTCGTTCAGTTGATTGAGGCTGAAGTGGCGAGAAAGCAGAAACGCTTTGTTTACCTTCCGAATCGGATCTCCGTTTCAGCACTCGACCTCATCCTGCGCGATAGTGCCGAGGCAGCCAAGGCCTTTAGACGGCCGATGCCGAGTCATACAAATATCTACGCCCGGAGAGGAACGGAGTTCCACTCCTGGTTGGAACGTCATCTCAATTCACCTCAACTGCCAGATTCGCCGGAATATGGTCATGAAGAGTCCCTCGACGATCGCAAACTTGAAGAGTTGAAGAGCGCTTGGCTCGCATCTGAGTGGGCAACGCGGACTCCATTCGATGTCGAATTGCCATTCGAGATAATCATTGAAGGCACTCTGCTTCGAGGGCGGATGGATGCAGTTTACTTTGATGGCAAGCGATATGAAATCGTTGACTGGAAGACTGGCGAGGTCAAAAGCGGCAAAGAATTAGCCGATGCGGCCGTTCAACTTGCTGCATATCGGATTGCATTCTCGAGAATCCACCGTGTTCCGCCAGAATCAATCAGCGCTGCTTTCCACTACGTCGGTGCGAATCAGAGCGTTAGGCCTGCAGATCTATTGAGTGAGGAAGAGATCATCCGATTACTGCCGAGATTGGGCGATGGTCGCTGATTGAACCTTGTTTATGTTTGAACTCGCGCCCTTCAATCCCCTTAGATGCGAGTATGTAATCGAACTGAACTTTAGGGTCCCACGATGGGTAACTACTCGCCGAGGTCAGTGAATTAAGTCCCGAGAGTTTGGCAGCAAGCCCCCATGGGAGATTGAAGTCGCCTAAGAGAATGACTCGACTTCCTAGGCTATTTAGCCATCGAGTGATGTTTCGAAGTTGTCTCACATTGAATCCTGGGACAAAAGATAGATGAGTGACCGAGACGATCGTTCCATCCTCAAGTTCTGCAGCGATTGCAACACGTGGCTCATCTGGGACATATTGCATGCGCATACCCCGTGGCGTTGGCACAGCGAGCGGTATGCCAAAAGGTGCTTTCTTTAATCCTTTGATGTGCCAGTTGCGAACTGGAATCTTTGATATCAAGGCGATTCCGTAACTTGCGCCCGCGCTCTCACCATCATGCGCGCTCCAGATATCTCCGGGAGTTCCAAGCACGGTTGGGTGATAACGGAATTCTCTCGCTCCCATCCACTCCGCGATCTTTTCTGCTTGGTGAATCTGGCCACTTCTTACCTGATCGAAATCGACTTCCTGAATTCCGATGATGTCAGGGGAGAACTCACCGAGTAGGTCATCGATTCCTTTTTTGAGGGTTGAGGCATCAGCCTTGCCATCGATGAGCGAGCGACCATTGAGCAAGTTCCATGAGGTGATTCGTCGGAGATTGTTGCTCATGGAGCGAGATTAGTAGGCTTGCCGATATGTTGCACTTGCCGCTCGCTCGAGCTCAGCTTGATCGAAAAGCAGAGCTGCGAACCGATCCTCTTGCTCTGCAACAGTTAGAGTCGAATGGAATTTTCTACAAGTTCTATGATGGAAATTTCTTCACAGCGGATGGTGGCTTAGCGAAATTCGCTTTCGATCAAAAGCCTACTGGCGAGCATGAGACCTTTTTCCTCGGCGTCGATGATTCAGGCGTTGGCCACTTTCTATGGAGCCAGAAAGATGCCCCTTCGGGGGATGTGCAACTTGCTTCACTTCGCCAGATAGCCGGAGCGATCTCTGCAACAGAGATTGGCATCGCAGTTCAAGGCCAAGGTTTAGCGCTCTGGCACGGTTCGCATCCTCGGTGCGCGCGATGTGGCAGAGAGACCAAGAGTTTTGATGGTGGTTATCTCAGGCGCTGTGATGAGGGCCATCAACATCATCCACGAACAGATCCCGCTGTTATCGTCTTAGTTAAGGATCGCCAAGATCGGATCCTGCTAGGACATCAAGGAAGTTGGGATGAGGGGAGATTTTCAACCTTCGCTGGATTCGTAGAACCCGGAGAATCATTCGAAGCCGCCGTCATCCGCGAAGTACAAGAAGAGGCAGGCGTTGGGGTCACCGAACTCGTTTACCTTGGTTCACAGCCCTGGCCATTTCCGGCATCAGTCATGATCGCCTTTGAAGCGATCACCGATGATCCAGAACGAGCACGAGCAGATGGAAGTGAAATCACCGAGATCGGATGGTGGAGCCGAGATTCGATCAAGGCTGATATCGATAGCGGAAGACTTCGCCTTCCACCTTTTGTCAGTGTTGCGAGGGCGATGATCAATCGTTGGTATGGGCCGAGTCATCGAGAGGACCTTCGAAGCAAGGATTCGTGGCGCTGATGAGTGAGGTGGCGGAGCGACTCCTTGCAGACCTTGATGATGAGCAACGATTAGTTGCTACCTCGGTGCGGGGACCGGTTCTTGTCATTGCAGGCGCGGGGACAGGTAAGACCCGAGCAATCACCTATCGAATCGCTTACGGTGTTGCATCTGGTGCATTTGACCCGATGAAGACGCTGGCACTGACCTTCACCGCTAAAGCGGCTGGTGAGATGCGATCTCGATTGCGCCTTCTAGGAGTCCCACAAGTCTCTGCGCGCACATTCCATTCTGCAGCGCTGAGACAGTTGATCTATTTCTGGCCAGATATCTTCGGCGGAAGATTCCCACAGCTCCTTACTTCGAAGGGCGCATTGCTGAAAGAAGCAGCAATTCGAATCAAATCTAGTGATCACACTGCAATCAGGGGCACACCAACGACTCTTCGCGAAATTGCAGGAGAGATTGAGTGGTGCAAAGTCTCTGGATTCTCTCCTGATCAATACGTGGAAGAGGCAGAACGATTTGATCGCCGAGTATCAATCAAGGGTAGCGAGATCGCTAGGGTCTACGAATCTTATGAAAGTATCAAGCGGAGTGAACGAGTCATTGATTTCGAGGATGTCCTACTTCTCACTATTGGGATGTTGGAAGAGGAACCAGAGGTGCGCAATCGCGTCCGTGAGCAATATCGATTCTTCACTGTCGATGAATATCAGGATGTCTCACCATTGCAACAACGACTTCTCGATCTCTGGTTAGGAACGCGAAAGGATATTTGCGTTGTCGGAGATCCCGCTCAGACTATCTATTCATTCGCTGGAGCGACGCCATCATTCTTGCTCAACTTCACCAAGAAGTATCCCGAAGCTGATCTGATCCGACTTCAGCGGGGATATCGATCCACGCAAGAGATCATCAATCTCTCTAATCAGATGGTGCGAAGCAGTGGAATTGGTATGGAACTGATTGCTGGAGAGATCTCACATGGAGTTGCGCCACGAGTAATTGCGGCATCGAACTCGCAGGAGGAAATCGTTGCAATCATCGAGGCCATTAAAGAAGAGGTAGCGAGTGGTCGAGATGAGCGAGAGTGCGCGATCTTGGTCCGCACCAACAATCAGATCGATTCACTAGAACGTGCTCTTGCCCTCTCTGGACTTCGATTTCAAGTGAAAGAAAAAGATAAATTCTTTGATCGCCCCGAAGTGCTTGATGCTATGCGGGTCATCAGAAGTGCATCAGTATTGAGCGAATCGGGCCATCTCTGGCCACAAGAACTGAGACAACTCCTTGCGCCACTTGGATCGAATCCATATCTCGAGGCGATTACAGACCTTGCCGATCAATCACGCGCAGAGGGAACTGATTCTCTACGTGGATTCTTACGCGAGTTAGAAGAGCGAAAGGATGAAGAGAACCCACCGCAGCTTCCGGGGATCACACTCTCTACTATCCATGCTGCTAAGGGATTGGAGTGGCCATCGGTCTATCTTGCGATGCTGGCAAAAGATTCAATGCCATGGCCATCAAGTCCTATCGATGAGGAGCGACGTCTTTTCTACGTAGCAATCACTCGCGCGAAAGAACGACTTGTCCTCTCATACTCAGGCGTAGCATCCCCGTTTCTCAGTGAGATTGGACAGATTCAGGCGTGAATTCCATGAGAGTGAGATTATTTGTTTGCGCGAGGCGATATCTGATTGGTAATCTTGGCGACATGTCCGCAATCCGCGTCAACCACTCATCTATTGGCCGTGCCCTTGATGGTCACGCCTTTAAAGGCAAGTCAAGCTCCTTTGCGATGGTTGACCGCTATCACACAACCACCGATAAGGGGATCGCGGGATCCTGGAGGACTATCTAGAAGAAGAGATAGAAGGCCAGGGGCCCAGAATCCAAATCGGATTCGGGCCCTTTTTCTTTTTCCAGCGAAGGACTGGATAAGGAAAGTGAAGACAAGAGCCGTGGCGACACGGGAGAGGAAAGGTGAGAACAATGGCAACAGTTCTCTTCAGCGATTTACTGGTACCGGGATGGGCCGAGAGCAAGATTGGCTTGCATGATGTGACAGGTACTTACGGTGATCGTTACGCCTTCTCACTCCCATGCCATAAAAGCGATCCAGAGATGTTCTTCTCAGAAGATCGCGAAACGATCGAACGAGCAAAGCGTGCGTGCGCACCCTGTCCCGTGAGGGCCGCCTGCCTGAAAGGTGCTCTCTCTCGTCAAGAACCTTGTGGTGTCTGGGGTGGCGAACTCTTCCAGGAGGGTCGCGTCATCCAAGAACGTCGTGGGGTGGGAAGACCGAGATTGGTTCCAATCGGATAGCGATTCTCGAGTCGAAAGTTCTACCAGCTATCTCCCACAGTAATTTAACTTAGGGCTTTTGGGACAGGTGCAACTCCAAGAGCCCTTAAGTGCCAACCGGCATCCAGCCATTTCTTGCGATCCAAAGCATTACGACCATCAATGATGTTTCGCTTCGCGACTACTGAATCAAGAGTTGTTGGATCAATCTCTCGATACTGGCGCCATTCAGTGAGGTGCAATATGAGTTCGCTATCTTTCAAGCACTCGTGAAGGTCGGTAGTGAAGTTAAGTGCTGGGAATCGACGTTTCGCATTCTCAGTAGCTTTCGGGTCGTGAATGCGCACATCTGCACCGGCGCCATGTAGTTGCACTGCAATATCTAGCGCGGGAGAGTCGCGGACATCATCGCTCTCTGGCTTGAAAGCGGCGCCAAGAATCGCGATCCGTCGCCCCTTTAACTCTTCACCGAGATCAGCTCGAACCAGCTCGATCATTCGTTCCCGAGCGCGAAGATTGATCGAATCGATTTCGCGCAAGAACTCAAGCGCTTGTCGTGCGCCAAGTTCGTCGGCGCGGGCCATGAAGGCTCGAATGTCTTTTGGAAGACAACCTCCACCGAAACCAATACCTGCCTGAAGAAATCGACTGCCGATACGTGGATCAAAGCCGATTGCTCGTGCAAGAACGGTGACATCACCATCTGCTGCTTCACAGATTTCAGCCATCGCATTGATGAAAGAGATTTTTGTTGCAAGGAATGAGTTGGCCGCGACCTTCACTAATTCAGCTGTGGGAAGGTCCGCGCGAATCCACGGAATCTCAAGCGCCAAGAGATCTGCATAGACTTCGCGCAAGATCTCTTCAGCTCGATCTGAAGTGACACCAACAACAAGGCGATTTGGCCGAAGCGTATCCTCGACCGCAAATCCTTCTCGTAAGAATTCTGGGTTCCAGGCAAGTTCGGCGCCGGAATTGATTGAAGCGAGTTCAGAAGCAAGACGTGCTGCAGTTCCGACTGGAACAGTTGATTTTCCAACAATGAGTGACCCGCTCTTTGCAATGGGAGCGATTGCCTGTAGAGCACTATTGACATAGGTCATATCTGCAGCGAGTGAGTTCTTTGTTTGCGGTGTGCCGACACAGATGAAGTGGACGTCGCATTCAGATGCTGCTTTGAAATCGGTGGTGAAAGTCAAGCGCCCTGATGCAATCTCATCGCTGAGAAGTTGGTCGAGACCGGGCTCGAAAAAAGGAACTCGACCCTCTGAGAGCACCGATATCTTCTCGTGATCAAGATCAATTCCCACTACTTCGAAGCCAAGCGAAGACATGGCAGCAGCATGCGTTGCACCGAGATAACCGGTGCCGATTACCGATAGGCGAAGCCGCTTACTTGCCTTTGCCACTACAAATTGCCCTTCATATTTCTAATCACCAATGGTGAATCGCTAAGAAAGGTTACCTTCATTGGAATCCCTTACATGGGTTGTCACTGGCCTTCTGAGTGCCAAACTTATCGATATAGGTGGGCTCGATCTCGCCTGGCTCGGTCGCTGAGCCATCACTAGAGTCTGAAGGTGATGCGCTCGGCGAGGGCTTAACTTCATCGAGGAGAGGTCGATCTTCCTTCAATCTCAGAAACAAATCCCCTGCAAGTGTTGGATCCCAGAGCACCGCTGCGGTAACGCCATTTTTGTTGTAGTTGTAATACTTCAGCGGGACAGTCAAGGTCGTGACATTCTTCGCCGAGAGGCTTCGTAACTGTTTTCCGAGTGTGAGAAGATCATTTCGATCAAGATTCTGGTCAGTGATGACAGAGTCGAATGCAGAGTTGAGCAGTTTGGTCATCTTTACAGGATTAAGAAGCACGCCAGCGCTCGTCACTTCTCGCAGGATCGTTGAGATGAATTGCTGTTGACGTTTCATCCGTCCGATATCGCTAGTCCCATCAAAGGATCGAGCGCGGACATATTTCAGAGCATCAATGCCATCGAGGGTATGTCGACCCGCCTCAAGGTCAATATGGCTCTTCGGATCATAGATCGCTCGGTTGGTGCAGATTTCTACGCCACCGAGGGCGTCGACAATCCTGACGAATCCGGTGAAATCCACTTCGATGTAATGATCGATTCGAAGATCTGACATCGATTCGAGAGTCTGGATAAGTAGCGGCGCACCGCCCCAGGCAAATGCTGAGTTGATCTTGGAGTGAGTCTCGCTATGGACTTTGCCTTGCGCATCGGTCCAACTTGGAATCAGCGCATAACTATCTCGAGGTATTGAAACAATCGATGCGCGATCTCGATTCTTCGAAATATGGACCAGCAATATCGTGTCAGATCGCTTTCCTGCAGCTACCTTTGTGCTACCCGTGCGAAGCCTTCGTTGCTCCTCCCGGGTGAGTCCCTCTCGTGAATCAGAACCAACGATCAGGTAGTTAACGGCACTTGTGGGTTTACTCGGGCGATCATCAAGATTGGCGAAGGCATCAGTGCGCTTTATCGAATTTGTGATGGCACCAAGACCGACCCAGGAGACGGCAGAGAGTGCGACGATGGCGATGGAGAGCTTGGTGAAAAAGCGAATCGCACGTGGGGATTTCACAGGGTCAGCCTAATCGTGGCTCCTTCAATGATTCGCTAAGTTTGAGAGCATGAACTCGGTCACCTATCCCGGCGTCTCAGTGATCATGCCTGTACTCAACGAGTTCAATCATCTCGAGGCGGCGGTACGTGCAGCTTTGGCACAGGATTATCTGGGCGAGATTGAGGTGATCTTGGCAGTAGGCCCCTCCAAAGATGGGACTGAAAACTTAGTGAGTCAAATAATTCAGGCAGAAAAGAGAGTTAAATCGATTGTGAATCTAACTGGAAGAACTGCCACTGCATTGAATCTTGCCATCAAAGAGTCTCGGTTCGACTACATAGTAAGAATTGATGGGCATAGTGAGATAGAGCGAAGTTATATCGCCAATGCGGTCAATGCTCTCCGGCAGCGCGAGAGTGAAGGCGTGGTCAATGTCGGCGGAGTAATGGCTGCAGAGGGGATTACCCGATTCGAAAGAGCGGTTGCCAGGGCAATGCGCTCGCCACTTGGAGTAGGAAGCTCTCGCTTCCATGTTGGTGGCGATGCAGGAGAGAGTGACACGGTCTATCTTGGTGTTTTCAAGAAATCTGCGCTCCTTGCCGTGGGCGGTTTTGATGAGCGCTACACAAGAGCACAAGATTGGGAGTTGAACTATCGACTTCGATTGAATGGTGGAAAAATTTGGTTTGACCCCGCTCTCAGAGTCACTTATCGACCTAGGGGTGACTTTCGATCACTAGCCAAGCAGTACTTTGAATATGGACGTTGGCGAAGAGTTGTTTCACGGCAACATCTCGGCACGGTCAACTTGCGCTACCTCGCAGCTCCACTCGCTGTTGCAATCAATGCGCTTTCGCTAGTGCTCGCAATGACTAACACCTATTACTTCTTGGCTCCAGTTGCGCTTTATCTTGCTTCAATGATTCTCGGCGGGATAGTCATTGGTAAGAGTTGGAGTGAAAGAGCCCTTTTGCCCATGGTGATTACAACGATGCATCATTCCTGGGGACTTGGATTCCTCACCTCGCCGAAGCGCTTGTTGGTTCAAGGTCGATTGAAGGCGAACGGGTAATCTTCGCGAGTGAGTTCTTTCCAGCAAGATATTGCGCGAAAGCCAGTAGCGGTTTATCAACCGTTCAGGCACGGTCTGCCTTCGCTCAGGGAGTACCTCACCTCACTCTGGCGACGTCGCGATTTCATCTTTGAATATGCCAGGGCGGACCTGCATCAAAAGCAATATGGGACAGTCCTCGGACAGCTTTGGCTGATCTTGACTCCTCTGATCCTGGCTGGGATTTACTACCTACTGCTGATCATTATCGGAGCTAAAGGTGGCGCTACACGCTTTGGTCATCTCACCGGAACCCTCTTCCTCTTCTATCTAGTAACTAACTCAATCACTTCGGGGGCAAAGTCAGTGACCTCAGGATCTAAATTGGTTCTTAACTCAGCATTTCCAAGACTGGTGTTGCCCATCGCAGAGACCCTGATTGCCTTGATGCGATTCCTGCCGACGATGATCGTCTTGCTTGGAATCCATATTGCTTTAGGTCTTCCTTTCACTCTCCATATGCTCTGGGCGCCCGTGATTCTTCTTCTCGTCCTCTTCTTTGCATTGAGTTGTGCCATCATCGCGGCCACAGTCAATGTGTATTTTCGCGATGCACAGAACCTTCTTCCCTATCTCTCGCGAACGCTGCTCTATCTATCACCAGTTCTCTACACCAGTGCGATGTTGGATGAGCGTCTGAATTTCTTGACCGTGATCAATCCACTCTTTCCTCTCCTTGATAGTTGGTCGGCGATCATAATCGAGGGGAAAGCGCCGTTGATGAGCGACCTACTCCTTGGCCTTGGCTGGACTCTTGCGCTTTTCTCACTTGGCAGCTACATCTTCTTGACTCGGGAGCGTGAGTTCGCTGTCCGCATCTAAAACATCTCGCACTCGAGAGAGCGCCGTCTCAATTAAGTCACTTGGTCTGGTCTACAAGACGACACTTGATCGCCGCCCGACACTTCGAAACCGTCTCGGGCGTCTCGCACGTCGTCAACGTCAGACTCGCGTCGTGCATGCAGTGAGAGATCTAACGCTTGATATTCCCTATGGACAGGTAACGGGGATCATCGGCAGTAATGGAGCAGGTAAATCCACGTTAATGCGCGTCATCTCAGGAATTTTGCCTCCAACTTCAGGAAGGGTCGAAGTCTTCGGGAAAGTCTCCACACTCCTCTCTCTTGGGGTTGGTTTCAATAACAAACTCACCGGCAGAGAGAATGTCTATCTAGGTGGGCTTGCCGCAGGAATGAGTCGCGACCAAATTGATGAGAAGTTTGATTCCATCGTCGAGTTCTCTGGGTTGGAAGAGGTGATTGATGCACCGATGCGCACTTACTCCTCTGGGATGCAGTCTCGTCTTGCCTTCTCTGTTGCGGCCTCACTTGACCCCGATATCTTGATTATCGATGAAGCTTTGAGTACTGGCGATGCGCGCTTTAAAGTGAAGTCGATCGAGCGAATCCGGCAGATGAAAGGTGATGATCGCGCACTCATCGTCGTCTCGCACGCCCTCAAAGTCCTGCGAGAGATTTGCGATGAGGTTATCTGGATGGATAAGGGGAGAATGGTCAAGCGTGGCGACCCGCTCGAAGTGATCAAGGCTTACCGGAATTTCTTACAAGTTGGAAGTAGTCCTGAGACTGATGAGGATTTCTAATCGTAGGTTTTCGACTCTTGCCGTAGCACTCCTACTCTCAGTACTCACGCCAATGAGTGCAGATGCAAGTGCCCCTGCGAAATTCGTCTTTACGGGATCAGGTTTTGGTCATGGCGTGGGAATGAGTCAATACGGTGCTAAAGGCATGGCAATGGAAAGCGCCACCTCTGCCATTATTTTGAATCACTACTATCCCGGAACCTCACTTCTGCCAAGTGATGACACTCAACTTATTCGCGTCAATGTCGGACATAAACAACGCGATGCCTCTCTGACCATTAAGTCAGAGAGTGGAACGGTCACCTTGATTCGTGGGCGATTCACCATCAATCGCCCGATTCCCGAGAGCGCTGTCGTTGGCAGTTATAGTGGCGACATCACTATTTCAATGACAAGTATTGCGGGCAAGATAGAGATCACTCGCTCATCCAAAACCGCGAAATTCACGAGTCTTGAGCCAGATGATGATTGGACGATTCGCTGGGATAGCGAGACGGTCATGACGCTTCGGACGTCGGCGCGAAATTATCTTCTCAAGTATGGACAACTCAGTCTCAAGCGGGTGGCAAATGATGTGGGTCCTGGTGAGATGGAGATAACCACAACGCTTCGCCTTGGCGATCACTATCTCTACGGAATTGGCGAGGTTCCCTCATCCTGGCCCGATGCCGCCCTTGATGCGCAAGCGATCGCAGCTCGGACATTCGCGCTCTCGAAGTTGCCCACTATTCGAAAGGCCTGTGACTGTCATATCTATAGCACCATCCGTGACCAGAACTTCGTTGGTTATGGCAAAGAGAGTGAACCGTTCTATGGCATCCGTTGGCGAAATGCAGTTGATCGGACACGAAATCAAATCCTCTTCTTTGAAGGAAAACCGATTCAATCTTATTTCTTCAGTAGTAGCGGTGGCATGACTCAGAATGTGAAAGATGTTTGGGGTGCAAAGGTGGCATACCTCATCAACCGGCCCGATACCTGGAGTGTGGATCTCGCAGTCAACCCACGTTATGCAAAGTGGCGAAGAGAAGTCCCCCAGTCAGTGATGGCAAAGGCCTTTGAATTCAAGGATCTGGTGAAGTATCAAATCCTGGAGCGTTCAGTAACTGGGAGCATTTTGAAGATCCGAGGGATTGATAGCGAAGGGCGAGAGAAGATTCTGACCGGCGAGCAGTTCAGGTCGCGAGTCGGACTTCCCTCGACCTGGATAAACCTTGCCGGCATTTCACCTGATGGTGAGCCTGAGCGAGAGCCACCGTCAGAACAAGTGATCGAAATCTGTCTGGATCTCTTTAGATTCTCTCAATCCTTACGAGAATCGTGCGAGCAAGGAAAGATTCTGGAGCGACGATATTAATCGTTGGCGTGAAGTAGCGAGTTGAGCCCGCCCCAATCACCACTCTTAGGCAGAGCTTCTATCGCCCCGTTATTTGAATTGCGCCTGAAGAGAAGTCCATGTGCGCCCGAGAGATCCCGTGCTTTCACTGTCGTGCCATCTGGGAGTGCGACTTTCGACCCAGCTGTGAGATAGAGCCCCGCTTCAACAACGCACTCATCACCAAGTGAGATACCCAGTCCTGAATTAGCGCCGAGGAGAGAACGTTTACCAACTTTGATCACTTCTTTTCCGCCGCCCGAGAGAGTTCCCATTATGGATGCGCCACCACCGATATCACTGCCATCGTCAACTGTGACACCGGCGGAGATTCTGCCCTCGACCATAGATGCACCGAGTGTTCCAGCATTGAAATTCACGAAACCTTCATGCATCACCGTCGTGCCTGGTGAAAGATAAGCGCCAAGCCTGACTCGATTTCCATCGGCAATTCGAACGCCCTCAGGCACTACGTAGTCGAGCATCCTTGGGAATTTATCCACACCATGGACGGTGAGATGGCCGAACTCGACTCGAAGTTGCTCTCGAACTGAAGCAAATCCCGTGATTGCCGCGGGTCCGAAATTAGTCCAGACGACGTTAGGCAGTTGAGCGAATATCCCATCGAGATTTTGTTGATGTGGTTTGACGATGCGATGTGAGAGTAGATGAAGTCGTAGATAAGCATCGCAGACACCTTCAATCTTCTGATCAAGATTGATCTCAAGCGCCACTGGTTCGCGATGAATACCTCGAACCTCCTCATCTCTGCGAGGAGTAGAGATAAAACTTTCAAGTGCAGGAGCTTTCGCATCGGCGATTCTCCCGAGGCCGAGGGAGTGGAAGTAGGTATCGAGTACTCCGGTCGCATGGATGGTTGCGATACCGAATCCATAAGCAAAACGCTGAGAATCCTGCGATGACATGGCTTAACGCTATCAAGGGCAGCGCGAGTTCTGAGGATGGTCAATTACTCTGGTCTCATGAGAAGGCGAGTCGCTGTCTATTGCTCATCCTCCACCGCTATCGAAGAGCGCTATATCGAGCTTGCCTTCGGAGTTGGTTCGGCCATCGCGGATGCTGGATGGGAACTGGTTTGGGGCGGCGGGAAGATCTCGATGATGGGCGCTGTAGCGCAGGGCGTGCGCTCTCGTGGCGGGCAATCGATTGGTGTGATCCCGAGCAAGTTGAAGCAGATTGAATTCGTCGATGACCAAGCCAGTGAGATGATCGAAGTGGCCGATATGCGTGAGCGGAAGGGAAGAATCGAGTCACTCTCAGATGCGTTTATCGCCCTTCCAGGAAGTCTTGGCACATTGGAAGAGCTCTTTGAAATCTGGGTAGGTGGTTATCTGAATTTCCATGAGAAACCGATTGTCATCCTTGATCCCTTTGGGACTTATCGTTCATTGCACTCTCTCCTTGATGATCTTGATCGAGAGAAATTAATGAAGCCTGGTCAACGAGGCAGAGTCCACTGGAGCGACTCTGTCGAGGACTCAATCGAATTCCTCAAGGGACGTTTCTGATGCGCCCAATAAAGGAGTTCGCGCTCACGGTAAAAATAGATGCGCCTCTTGCAGAGGTCTGGCGCGAGATGATTGATTGGCAGGGTCAATCAGAGTGGATGCTTGCGACAAGAGTCTACGACGATAGTGAAAGTCCAGTAGGTGTGGGGCATCGACTTCGAGCATTCACTGGACTCTTTGCCAAGCGAAGCACTCTCATCGGAGTGATGGATGAGATGGTGGTCTCGGAGTGGCAGCCGCCAACTTTCGCCCGTGTGGAACACATCGGAAGAGTTATCAAGGGCTACGGAACATTCACTCTCACTGATCTTGGTAAGAATCAGACCAGGTTTGATTGGTTCGAAGAGATAGCTGCACCGCGATTGATACTGGCCTTGATCAAGATCCCTACTCTCTTTGGTGTTCTGATTTCCTTGAAGCGTTTTAAGAAAATTGTGGAATCAAAGGGTTCCATCTCATCGAAATGAAAGTGCCAGAGGCATCGTCATCCCCTAATTCTTCGATGGCTCAACTGATCGCCGCTTTGCCTGAAGAGGAACGCATCATCCTTACTCTCTTCTACCTCAAGTCAGAGAGCGCGGATTCCATAGCAAAAAGACTTGGCGTGCCCGAACGAGCAGTAGAGAGCGTCTTAATATCAGGTCGATCGCGCCTCTTGGCCTCACTTGGTCTCGATACCTCCAAAACAGCAGACAAGACCTCGGATAAGAAGGCAGAGGACCACGCTCAGGAAGGGAAGCAGGAGTAGCGCTTTCCTCGCCAATTTCCCACGAGAAGGCTTATCGGGGATAATTCCCCCCTACCTCGGAATTCCAAAGCTTCTTCCCCGACAGGGGATTCGGATGGGAGTCGACATGGCCGCTATGAAACCTCGAACAGGCGATGGCCCCATGGAAGTAACTAAAGAGGCGAGAAGTTTGGTCATGCGCATTCCACTCGAGGGTGGCGGACGACTAGTTGTTGAACTCAATCAAGAAGAGGCTCGAAGTTTGGCCGATTGCCTCCATGCAGCAGTTAACCTCATCAAGAAGTAGTTCTAAGCGTTGAACGGATCACTGTGAACCGTTCCATCCCTTCTCTAACTTCGCTAAAGCCGAGTAAGAATGCGGCAAGAAGTTTCTCTACTTTCGATGCAGTCGCCATTGGCTATCGAAAAGATTCAAAGAAGATCAACTTTCTTCTCAGTAAGAATGAGATTAGCGAAATCGAGCGCTCGCTCTCAATAGGGATTGGCGAGCTATTCGATCTCCACTCCAAAGAAGCTCGAGGCAGTAACGAGAGCGTTGATGCAAAGGCTGGCGAACTCTTTATCGCTCCACTGGCCAAAGGCCCATCGATCGCTTTCTATTCGATTGGGAGCGCGAGCGTCCCTGATCTGCGCAAAGCAGGTTCATCTCTAGGACGTCGCTTCAAAGGTAAAGACCAGCGAGTGCATCTCATTGGCCGTCTTGAGAACGCCTTCATTGAGGCGCTGATTCTGTCGAATTACAGCTGGAGTGAGAAGAGCGCTCCTGCTCCTACTAATCCGAGATTCACATTCGATGACGGAGCGATCAATCAGAAGGAGTTCGATTCTACGATGGTGATCATCGCCTCGCTCTGGCGAGCCCGAGATCTCATTCACACCACATCGAATATCAAGTCGCCCGCTTGGGTCGCGCAAGAAGTGAAGAAGATGGCGAAGGGAATAGCACAACTTAAAGTTGAAGTCAGGGCAGGCAGAGAGCTCGCTGAATTTGGTGGGCTTCGTGCAGTCGGCGGTTCGTCGACGGTGCATCCACCACGACTTGCTCAGATGAGCTATACCCCTCGAGGTGCAAAACGACATGTAGTTCTCGTGGGCAAAGGAATCACTTTCGATACTGGAGGAGTCTCACTCAAGCGACCATACGAGATGATGGTTGCGATGAAGACCGATATGAGCGGTGCAGCAGTTGTTAGCGCTGTGACGATCGCCGCTGCAAAGTTGAAGATTCCGGTGAAGGTGACAGCGCTCTTGATGCTTGCCGAGAATACGATCTCGGCGACCGCGCAGAGACCCTCTGATGTCATCAAACATTATGGTGGCACAACTGTTGAAGTTATCAATACCGATGCTGAAGGACGCTTGGTTCTTGCAGATGGATTAGCTTTCGCAGACCTGCACCTAGACCCAGATTTCTTGATTGATGTCGCAACTTTGACCGGAGCCGCATCTCTTGGACTTGGAAAGCAATATGCAGCGATGTATACCCGAGATAATCGTCTTGCAAAGAACCTCCATGAGATAAGCCTCTGGGCGGGCGATCCACTCTGGCAGATGCCATTGATCGATGACTATGCGATTGCACTGAAGAGTGAAGTAGCAGATTTCAATCACACCGCAGATAAGCCAAAGTTTGGCGCGGGCTCAGTGACTGCAGCGCTATTTCTAGAGAAGTTCGTTGGAAAGCGAAAGTGGGTCCATCTAGATATTGCGGGCCCTGCTCGTTCAGAAGTTGATGCTGGTGAATTCGTCAAGGGCGGTACAGGCTTTGGTGTGCGGACTCTTACTCGTTGGTTGGCGACGCTCTGATGGCATCCTCACTTCCATTCGTTCCACAACGAGGGGATATGGCCTCCTATAGCGAGAGCCTCTTCCCTGAATCTGATCTCATTGCCCAAGCAAGAGCCCGCGGGCTGGAGTTTGGAATTCCCAATACCGAGCAGTTGGTCGGCTCTTTGATCCGTTACTTGGCAGAGCTGATCGGCGCATCGGCCGTGGTAGAGGTCGGCACTGGAACGGGAGTGAGCGGGCTTTACCTGCTCGAACTACCTCACCTCACTCTCACCTCGATTGACGCTGAGATGGCACATGCGAAGGCAGCACGTCTTGCCTTTGATGAGGCTCAGATTTCGCCAACACGTTATCGATTAATCACAGGCGCAACTAAGGAAGTAATCGGCAAACTTGCAGATAACTCGTATGACATATTCGTCATGCGCCAGACTCGAGATAGCGGAGATAGCGACTACCTCGTCGATGCCCTTGGCCATGCACAGCGGTCACTTCGACCTGGGGGTCTCTTGATTCTCGACAGCGTCTTAGGTGGTGGAAAAGTCGCAGATCCAACGCAACGAGATGATCAGAGCATCGCACGGCGTGAGGTCATCCGCGCCATTCGCGCAAGCAATAATTGGCGCCCATTGCTCTTGCCGCTGGCTGATGGAGTGATGGTGGCAACGAAATCAATGGCGAATTGAAAATAAATGGTGTGATGGAAGGGATAAGTAAGTGACCTCAGAGTCAAACGCAGATCAAGAGCCCACGACTAAGCGCGGCGGTTACGTGGGTGCATCTGGTCACACCAGTTGGTGGAGCGCTCCTGCGGGTGAAGGCGTCACGAAGAGTTTTGTAAGTTCAGGTGCTAAGCCACGACGCAAGGTAGGAATCGTGTCGACAGTGATAGTTGCGCTCGTAGCGGGCCTTGGTGGCGGAGTCGGTGGTGCTTATCTGGCAGATCGTGAGTTGATTTCGACAAATGCGAATTTGGTTCAGGTCAACGACACCATTGAGCGGGCACCGAATTCAATCGCAGGTATAGCAGGACGAGTCATTCCTTCCGTGGTCTCAATTACAACTCGAACCAAGAATGGTGGTGGAACCGGCTCGGGATTCTTCATTCGAAGCGATGGCTTCCTCCTCACCAATAACCATGTCATTAGCGCTGCTGCAACTAATAATGGTTCGATCACGGTCAAACTCAATAATGGAAAATCATTCAAAGCGCGAGTTGTTGGAAGAAATGCCTCATACGATTTGGCGGTATTGAAGATCGCAGTTAATGATGCCCCAGCGCTTCAGTTCGGCGATAGCGAGGCGATTCAAGTCGGTGACAATGTGATTGCCATTGGCTCTCCCCTAGGGCTAAGTGGAACAGTCACAACTGGGATCATCAGTGCTAAGAACCGTGCAGTGACGACAGGTGGCGAGGGGGAGACATCCTTCATCAATGCGCTTCAGACTGATGCAGCTATCAATCCAGGAAATTCAGGCGGGCCGCTAGTGGATATGTCAGGCGCTGTGGTCGGAGTTAACTCAGCGATTGCAACTCTTGGATCTGGTTTTGGCGGAAGTGGTTCGATTGGTCTTGGCTTTGCGATTCCAATTAATCAAGCTCGAAAGACGGCCGAGCAGTTGATAGCGACGGGAAGATCGGTCTATCCGATCATTGGGGTATCGATTGATTCTCGTTACACCGGAGATGGCGCGTTAGTCGCTGATCAGAAGGATGCAGTCCTACCAGGAGGACCTGGTGAGAAAGCTGGAATCAAGCCCGGCGATGTCATCATCAAGTTCGAAGACATCGAAGTGAGCAATTCTGATGAGTTGATCGTCGCAGTGAGGTCGAAGGATGTCGGCGACAAGGTGACACTCGTCCTATTGCGCGACGGCAAGCGAATCTCGGTCACGCTCACTTTGATTGCGGGACAGAGCTAAAGGCTTCGTGGCTAATCGGATGAGAGAGTAAGTAGACTCGCGACTATGTTCGACATAGGTTCAGGAGAAATCATCGGCCTTGCCATTCTAGGAATGATTCTGGTCGGCCCTGATCGTTTACCGAAAGCAGCTGCTGATGCTGCACGTTTCATCAAGCGTCTTCGGGAAGTGACGAGCGGTGCAGGTGATGAACTGAAGAAGAATCTAGGTCCTGGATTCGAAACGTTGGATATCCGGGATTTGAACCCAAAGAACTTGATACAAAAGCATGTTCTTGATGCTGTTGACGATAAACCACGGGTCACAAATAGCACCAAGGCGGTAAGAGCAAAGAAACCTCCAGCACAATTCGATCCGGATATGCTCTAAATACCTTCTATGGTTGAAGAGATACGTCAGGCACTTTCGAAAGTCAATGACCCCGAGCTCCGCCGACCGATCACAGAACTTGGGATGGTTGAGAAGGTCGAGCTAGTTGGAAGCAGAATTCATATTCGAATATTGCTCACCATTGCTGGCTGTCCGATGCGAGATCGTCTAGAACGAGATATCAAGGGCGCTCTCGACTCTTTTAAGAAGGTGGATGAGATAGAGATTGATTTTGGTGTGATGAGTGATGAACAGCGAAACGAGGTCAAGCGAATAGTTCGAGGCGGAAGAGAGAAAGAGATTCCTTTTGCACGCTCTGATTCTCTGACTCGCGTCATTGGAGTTGCCTCGGGTAAGGGCGGGGTTGGCAAATCTTCAGTAACGGTCAATCTTGCGGTAGCACTGAGTGAGCAGGGATTTAGCGTGGGTATCTTGGATGCCGATGTCTATGGCCACTCGATACCGCGATTGATCGGCGTACCCGGTTCAAGACCTACGGTAATTGATCAACTCTTCATTCCCGTAGAGAGCCATGGCGTCAAAGTTGTATCTATGGAGATGTTCAAACCCGAACGCTCTGACCCGATTGCCTACCGTGGTCCGCTCTTACACCGGGTCTTGGAACAGTTGCTAACTGATGCCTATTGGGGTGATCTAGATTTCTTGCTTCTTGATCTGCCTCCTGGCACTGGCGATATTGCAATCTCGTTAGCACAGCTGATTCCTAACTCAGAAATCTTGGTGGTGACAACGCCTCAAGTTGCTGCAGCAGAGGTCGCTGAACGAGCTGGGCGAATCGCTCACCAACTTAAGCAGAGAATCATCGGAGTGATTGAGAATATGTCTGCATCTCCTTGCTCTTCATGCGGCGAGCCGCAAGAGCTCTTTGGAAGTGGTGGGGGCGAGGAGAGCGCGCGCAGACTCTCTACTTTGGTGGGAGCAGATGTGCCGCTTATTGCAAAGATCCCGTTCCAGTTGAATCTGCGCGAAGGTGGCGACGATGGCCATCCGATAGTGAAACAAGCGCCGGATTCTGCTGCGGCGAAGGGTTTCATAGAGCTTGCACGTACATTGAGTGAACGTCAACGCTCACTTCTTGGAGTCAGGCTCACTCTCGCCACTTGAGTGTCGATCTTTCAAAGAATCTTTGAATTCTTTGAGTAGTTCTTGTACCTCTTCACGGACTGTTTCAGGTGTAGCCACCTTCTCAAGTTGTGCGCGAAGCGCGGCCCCACTCCGTCTACTTGGAACAACTCTGTCAATAAGTAAAGAGACATCTGCGATCCATGAGGGAGGGGATGCCAAGTGCGCATATTTTAGTCCAGATTCACTTAGGCTCGTTCCCTTATCGTGACTGCGCGTATCTGCGATGATGAAGGGACGAGGATGTCTGAGGGCAAATCAGGCTTTGATGGCGTTCGCGCTCAGAGTCATACCGCATTGCCAACTGGACGCGATGTTCCTCTCCTCCTTGGCGGAATGATCGGGCTTGGCATGTCTGGACCACTCATTGCAGTGAGTGCAATGCCGATCATGGTCCTGATCTTCTGGCGGAATATCGCGGGTTCGATATTGATGCTCCCATTCGCCCTCCGCGCTCGTCAGTGGCGAAGTAGCGCAGAGCGTCGAGCAATCGCCTGGTCGCTTCTCGCCGGAGTCGTCTTGGCACTTCACTTTGTTGGCTTCTTCATCGCGATGCGATTCACCACAGTTGCTGCCGGAACTGCTCTTACCGCTCTTCAACCGCTATTCGTTGCCATTTATGTGAGCGCATTGGGTGGCCACATTCCAAAACGAGCCTGGATTGGCATGACGATATCTTTCATCGGAGTCTTAGCAGTTACTGGGGTTGACCTCACTATTTCAGTTCGAGCATTCCTTGGCGATCTTGCCGCGATCGGATGTGCGGCGCTCTCTGCACTCTATGTTTTGATCGGATCTCGGGCGCAGAGCGTTATCGCAACATCCACCTACACGAGCATCTGCTATCTCACCTCTGCCTTCACCGCTCTTCCTGCCATCTTGTTGCTAGGTGATCCTGTCTTTGATTTTCCGTTGCAGCAGTGGCTAATCTTGATTGCACTGATTATTGGTGCACAGGTGATGGGGCATACCATGATGAACTTCTCGCTCAAGCGAGTCTCACCAACTGTCGTCTCCCTCGTGATCTTCTTCGAGGTACCACTTGGGGCGCTATTCGCATGGTGGTGGATCGACCAAGTTCCACCTATTGGCATCATCCCGGGTATCGTGATTTTGCTCGTCGGATGCGCACTCTTTGTCACTCGAAACGATAGTAAGGTCCAAGTATGAGTGCGCGGATAGATCTTCATACTCACTCCAATGAGAGTGATGGAACCGATACGCCGCTTGAACTTCTCAACAAAGTAGCCGAGGCGGAAATAGATCGCTTCGCGCTGACCGATCATGACTCCATCGCGGGATGGCAACAAATCAAAGATTTAGTTCCAAGTGGTATCGAGCTAGTGATTGGTGCTGAGGTCTCGTGTCAGACGGTAGATGCCCTCAGCGTGCATATGCTCGGTTTTCTCTTCGATCCTGAGAACAAAGCACTGATTGATTCGATGAATGAGACCCGAGGAAATCGGATCACAAGGATGGAGCGGATTGTCGGCAGGCTTCAAGAGGCAGGGATTAATATTTCAGTCGAAGATGTCTATGCCGAGGTGAGTGAGGGTGCGACTATCGGTAGGCCACATCTTGCCGATGCCATGATTCGTAAAGGGATCGTCAGTGAGCGTGGCGAGGCATTCGAGAGATTCCTCCATAATCGATCGAAGTTCTACATCCCAGATGCATCACCAACTCCTGAGGAAGCGATCAGATTGATCAAAGAGGCGGGGGGCGTAGCGGTGATTGCCCATCCTTTTGCATCGCTACGTGGACGGATCATCTCAAGTGAATATTTGGAGAGTCTGATTGATGCTGGATTAGATGGGATTGAGATTTTCCATCGAGACCATAGTGAAGGTGAGCGCGATCAGCTTTTTGCCTTGGTTCGAAGATACGCTCTCTTGGTCACCGGTGGTAGTGATTACCATGGCAAAAGAAAAGTGAATCGACTCGGAGAGAATCTCACCGAGCTTTCGCAATGGGAGAAGATCTCAGAGCGCGCAACTGGTTATACGAAAGGAGCTTGAAAGTGGATCTGATTGACTTAACTTTTGGGCTACAAGCCTTGGTCACACTCCTGGTCATCATGGATCCGCCAGGTGCAACGCCACTCTTCCTCTCTTTGGTATCAGCCAAGCCAATGCGCGAGCAGAGGAAATTGGCCTGGCAAGCAGCGATTACTTCTTTCATCGTGATCACACTCTTTGCCATCTTCGGACAGTGGATCCTCGACTACTTGAAGATCTCTCTCCCTGCCCTCAAAGGTGCCGGGGGACTTCTCCTACTTCTCGTCGCACTTGAGCTTTTGAAGGGAGATGGAAGCCGCGAAGCGGGGCGAAGAAGTGGCAATGTGGCTCTAGTTCCGCTTGGTACTCCACTTTTGGCAGGTCCAGGAGCGATTGTTGCCATCATGCTCTTCGTACAAGAGGCGAGCACTTCAAGTAATCCGTTAGATCAGTCGATTCAGTGGAACCGCTACTTGGCGCTTGCTCTGGCGGTGGTCATTGTCCATCTCATCATCGGCCTTACCTTGATGTACTCGACGAAGATCGTCGCAGTAATCAAAGAGTCAGGCGTAGAACTTCTCGCTCGAATTGCCGGCTTATTACTGGCAGCAATTGCAGTAGAGATGTTGGTCTCTGCAATTCGCGAATTCTTTCCGACTATCTAGCGAAGATTTAGAGGGTAGCGAAGCCAACTTTTCGCTCGCTCGGAGCAGCTATCTCTACAAAACCGATCTTGCCGGCTGGGACGATTACTTGACGGCCACGGAAATCCGAGAGCACAAGTGGCGTTGTTGATGACATTGCTTCATTGACTGCATCAATCACAGCCTCACGCGTCGAATCGCTCTCGAGAACTATCTCTCGAGCGGTATCGGTGACACTTATTCGAATCTCGATTCGTGAACTTTCCGCACTCTTCTTTGTGGCCATAGCGTCAAGTCTAGTGAACTAACTCTGTCGGGGAAAACCAGAGATACCCCGCCAGATGAGATTTGAGACGAAGGCAACAGCCTCTTCCTTGCTCGAGATTCCATCACGATCTAGCCAGTGGCGAGCAGTTATCTGAGCGTTTCCGATGATTCCGATGGCGAGCAACATTGATGCTTCCTTGCTCAGTCCAGTATCGATTGAAATGACCGCAGAGACTGCGGCAGCGCAGTCGTAGGTCATTCGATTGAGTCGTTCGCGAACTTGTGGCTCGATACTCATATCGCTTTCGAAGAGCAGTCGAAATGCCCCACCTTTGTCATCGATGAAATCAAAGTAAGCCTGGATCGTGCGGCGCACTCGATTCGAGTTATCACTCGTCGATGCAATCGCCTTCTGGATGGCGAAGACAAGTGAATCTATATGGGTATCGAGGACGGCCAAGTAGAGATCCAGCTTTGAGGGAAAGTGCTGATAGAGCACTGGCTTACTGACTCCCGCGCGAACTGCAATCTCATCCATAGATGCGGCGTGATATCCGGATAGCGTAAATGCTTCTAACGCTGCAGTGAGTAGCTGAGCTCTACGTTCATCGCGGGGAAGCCTTCCCTTATCTTTCGAATCATTAGATTTCGAGTCGACCACTTTGAGATTGTCAGGTCTCTTCTCGTGAGGAGCGCTTGCCGAGGGTGTCATAAGTGCCATAGTAATACTATGAGTGATGCGAGCGGGAATCACGCATCAACTGAACGAGGCGATTAGACTCCACGCTTATGTCTAGAAAACCATCTTTGATGCTTGTTCATGCGCATCCAGATGATGAAACCATCAACAATGGCGTCACGATGGCGCATTACGCCAAGCTTGGCCATCGCATCACCCTGGTCACCTGCACGCGTGGTGAGGAGGGTGAAGTCTTAGTGCCAGAGCTTGCTCATCTCGCGAGTTCTGATCAGGACAAGCTCGGTGAACATCGCGAAGGAGAACTAGCAGATGCGATGCGTGTCCTTGGCATTAGCGACTTTCGTTTCTTAGGTTCAGGAAAAGTCAGATTTCGAGATAGTGGAATGATGGGATCAGAGCCGAACGAAAGAAAAGACTCATTCTGGCAAGCCGATCTTGATGATGCAGCATCTCACTTGGCTGCTGTGATGTTAGAGGTCAAACCCGATGTCTTGATTACCTATGACGAGTTTGGTGGCTATGGCCATCCCGATCACATCAAGGCGCACCAGATTGCGATGCGCGCTGCTGAGATGATTCGAGATCGATGGGAAATCCGTAAGATCTATTGGAACACCATCCCGATTTCAGTCATCGAGGCAGGTATTAGCGCCATGAAAGAGGTAGGAAGTGACTTCTGGGGTGTTGAGAAGGCTGAAGACTTTCCTTTCGCCAAACCTGACGAGGCCGTGACAACAGTGGTCAGCAACGAGTCCTTGGTCGAGCTCAAGATGGCAGCGATGAAAGCGCATGCCACGCAGATAACAGTGGATGGGCCATTCTTTGCGCTCTCAAACAATCTTGGGGTCAAAGTCTGGGGTCAAGAGTTCTATTCACTGGTCTATGGAAAGAAGTCAGGCCCGTTTGACTCAGAGGGAAGAGAGACAGATATCTTCGCGGGGCTTGCATGACCAGATCGCTGATCCGTGCGATTGTGGTTTCTGCAGTATTGGTTGTCGTAGCGGTATTTCTCCATAACACCATCTCGCCTTATGGCTTATTTCTCGCAATCGCAGTCGGACCAATTGGAATTCGATTCATCGCTAAAGGAGCGATCTCCAAGCTAGAACCTATATCGGCAGCGATCACCTGGTTCGTCCTTCTCTATCTCGCAAGCACCAACCAGAATGGCAATGAGATCCTGGTTCAGGGAGATACCAATGGCAACGCCTTCATCGTTGGCAGTAGTGCACTTATACTCTTGACCTTGATCACCTCATTTGGCAACCGTCGAGCTTCTAGATAGCGCCCTCTCTCCACTCCCAAACTTGTCCATTCACTTCATCTCGGACTTCAATCCCTCGATCCGCCAAGAGATCACGTAACTGATCACTCTTGGCATAATCTTTTGCAGCACGCGCCTGGATTCGAGCTTCAAGGAGTAACGATTCGGCTTCACCGAGTTCTCTCGCAGGTTCGACCTCAATGCGCATCAGATCAAGACCGAGAACTTGCTCAATAGTTGCAAAGACTTCTGATTTGATCGAATCTGCCAACTGCTCATCCTTCTCGAGTGTGCGCAATCGCTGCAAGGCCCGGGGTGTATCGAGATCGTTGGCAATATCTGAGGCAATCTCCTCGATGATTACTTGCCCTTGCCTACTCGATTCGACTGAAGGCGAAGCTGCCTGATGAGCAAAACGCTTTCGCCACCGGCGAAGCAATCGATCGGCCGCTGTAATCGAAGCCCAGGAGAGATCCATCTGGCTTCGGTAGCGATTTTCGAGGAAGCAGAATCTAACTGCTAGGGGATCAAGTCCACGTGCAATTACATCTGAGAGAAGTACAACGTTTCCTGCGCTCTTTGACATCTTTCGCCCTTCAAAGAGTAGATGTTCGCCATGAAGCCAGAGATCCACTGCCTCATCACTTGGATAGAGATCTTTCGCGACCGGATTGGACTGTGCTCGCTCATTCTCGTGATGAGGGAATCGAAGGTCGATCCCACCGATATGAAGGTCGATATGGCCGTTCAGATAGCGAAGTGACATAGCTGAACATTCGATATGCCACCCCGGAAAACCCTTACCCCAGGGGGAATCCCAGATCATCTCTCGCCTAGTTCCAGCAGATTTCCAGAGCGCCCAATCTGCGTGGAATCGCTTGGCTCCCGCCTCAGTAAATTCATAACGATGGCCAGGTTTGAGATCTGTAAGTCGATTACCACTCAATACGCCATAACTCTCAAATCCCTCGCTCGAGAAGTAGACCGTCCCATCTTCACCTTGATAGGCAAGATCTTTATCGATCAATTGTGAGATGTGTTGCTGCATCATCTCGATACATTCACTCGCTCGCGGATAATGATCTGCTGGCTTTATCCCAAGGAGTGCGAGATCTCGGTGAAATCTGGATTCATAGTCACGGGCTATTTCGAAGGGATCTCTCTTGCGCTCCTGTGATTCCTTCAAGACCTTGTCTTCATCAAAGTCCTCACTCATATGTCCGACATCAGTGATGTTTTGAATCATTAAGACATCAAACCCGGAAAACTCAATTGCTCGACGAATCAGGTCAGAGAGAAGGAATGTCCTTAAGTTACCTAGATGTGCATCGCGATAAACAGTCGGACCGCAACAGTAGATTCGAACCTCTTGCGCATCACTGCTCTTGATCTCACGTACCTGCCTGGAGAGAGTGTCGTAGATCTTGATTCCGGTTGCGCCTACTTCGCTTCCTTTCGCTTCACTGCGATTTCGGGGCAAGACTTCGCGAAGTGCAAAGACTGATCGGGGATCGAAGGTTGCGATCGAGCCATCTTTGCGTTCTACCTGGTTGGCGTTAACGAGGATTCCGAGCAAGTCTCGATATCCCCCCAATTCTTCACGGAGGCGAATGCTGACCCGCTTGCCGACAAGTGAGGCGAGATCGCGATGCTCTCTGCCAGAAGTAAGGCGACCTGACTCCCCACTAGTTGGGCTCATGAGGGGAAGGTTATGCGAGAATGACGCACCGAACCTTGAGAGAATCTCAACCCCTAGCCGAAAGGAATCTCTTTCGATGACTTATGTGATCGCCGAGCCATGTATCGATGTGAAGGACAAGTCGTGCATCGAGGAATGCCCAGTGGATTGCATCTATGAGGGTGGCCGGATGCTCTATATCCAGCCTGATGAATGCGTTGATTGTGGGGCTTGCGAGCCGGTCTGCCCGGTTGAGGCCATCTATTACGAGGACGATGTCCCTTCGCAATGGAGCGAGTTCAAGGGATATAACTCGGATTTCTTCGATGAGCTGGGTTCACCAGGCGGTGCGGCAAAGGTTGGGCCAACAGGCAAGGATCATCCAGTAGTTCTTCAAATCCAGAAGAAGCCGGAGAGCAACTGAGCACCTCTGATTTTGCATTGCCAGATTTCCCTTGGGATCTACTGGCTCCCTATGGCGTAAGAGCAAAGAACCATCCCAAAGGAGCGATAGACCTTTCACAAGGGACTCCAGTTGATCCGACTCCTGATTTCATTCAAAAGGCGCTACATGAAGCATCGAATGCCCCGGGTTATCCGGTAACGACAGGGTCACCGGAACTTCGTCGCGCAATCATCACGTACTGTCGCGATCAACTCGGTGCAGCAGGGGAATTTGATGTACTGCCGGTGATCGGTTCTAAGGAATTTGTTGCCTGGTTGCCCTTCATGCTCCGTAGCAAGAAGGTACTGATACCTGAAATTGCATATCCCACATATCGCGTCGGAGCGATCATTGCGGGTGCCGAGATCGAGGAAGTGGGAATTGATGCAACGAAATGGAATACAGATTCTGGAGATCTGATCTGGGTAAATACTCCCTCTAATCCAACAGGTCGAGTTCATAGCGCCGATGAGATCACAGCCGCACTTGCGCATCGATCGAGGGGTGCAATCGTTGCTGTTGATGAGTGTTACTTCTCCTTTGGTGATTCGAAGAAACCCATATCGACCTTTCAATTGGCGCGAGGGGATAACAAGAATTTCCTCACTGTCCATTCGCTCTCCAAACGCTCTAATCTTGCGGGGTATCGGGGGGCCTTCGTCGCTGGGGACCCAGCGCTGATCTCGCGCCTGCTTGAACTACGTAAACACGCCGGGATGATGGCACCGGCCCCGGTGCAGCACGCGGTAGCGGTGGCACTGGGCGATGAGGTTCACGTGCAAGAACAGGCGATGGTCTACGCCGCACGGCGAAAACGTCTTGCACCGGCACTGACCTCGAAGGGATTTGCAGTCGACTTCTCTGATGCGGGGCTCTATATCTGGTGCTCGAATGGTGAGGAAGATTGGGCCCAGGTCGCTTGGTTTGCTGAGCGCGGAATCTTGGTAACTCCCGGGAATTTCTATGGCAAAGGGGGCGCTCGCCACATAAGAATCGCCCTCACAGCGACCGATGCGAAAATCGATGAGGCGATAGAGCGAATTCTTCATTCCTAGTTTTTTTGCAGGTGTTTGAGCAAGTGTTTGAGCAGGAGTTTTTGTAAGAGTGAGGAGGTCGATTAGATGTCTGATCGGGTAGCGGCGATTCTTCTTGTTGGAGGACGCGGCACACGTCTTGCACCTTTAACTAACCAGACACCCAAACCAATGCTTCCAGTTGGTGGGGTTCCATTCACACTGCACCAAGTCCTTCAAGCGAAGGAAGCGGGAGTCGACGAGTTAGTCTTTGCAACAAGTTATCTTGCGCAAGTTTTTGAACCCTACTTCGGTGATGGTTCTCGATTTGGTATGAAGATCAGGTATGCAACCGAGCGGGAAGCGCTCGGTACTGGTGGTGGAATTCGAAATGCAGTTTCGCTTCTTGATCTTGATGACGAAGACGCGGTCGTCATATTCAACGGAGATGTGCTCTCAGATCATGACTTGAGCGGTCAGATAGCGAAGCACCGCGAAGTAGATGCAGATGTGACGCTCTATCTCACAAAGGTTTCCGATGCACGCCCCTTTGGTGTTGTCCCGACAGATGCTTCGGGTTGGGTTACCGATTTCTTGGAGAAGATGGATCGCCCGATAACTAATCAAATCAACGCGGGATGCTATGTATTCAAAAAAAGAGTGATTGATGAGATTCCTAGCGGGCAAGTAGTCAGTATCGAGCGCGAGACTTTCCCCACATTATTGAAGTCAGGTCGTCGGATCAGAGGATTTGTCGACCATGGATACTGGCGCGATATTGGCACTCCTGGCGCACTGATCGCTGCGTCAGCGGATCTCGTTACTGGTCGATTCCATTCACCTGCAACACCGATGAGTAACTCGCCAACTGGGCAGGGAGTAATCGAATCTTCAGCGAAAATCGCAGGAAATTCAGTGATTGATGCTGGTTCTGTTGTCCTTGCTGGCGCAGAGATTGGACAGAACTGCACCATTCTTTCCAGCATTGTCAGTGCGGGTGCAAGGATCTCTGATGGCTTGAGAATCGAATCTGCTTTCGTCGCACCGAACTCACACATCACCCTTGATAATTGCCAGGGCGAAGTCCTGGGTTTCTGACCCCAATTCCTACTTGACTTAGGGGTCTTACATGCGTGTAATTCAGCCTAGTTAGGGGGCCATCTTGGCCCCTTGTTTGCGAATGGGAGTGTCGCTGGCATGCTCAAACCCTCGACCGGAGATGTCAATCCGCGGCGTGATGGAAGTTATCGAGAGACTGGTCCCAGTGTTCAGTTAGGAAGTGGGGAGATCCTTGAACTGTCTTGGCAGGAGCGAGCTCTCTGTGCTCAGACCGATCCAGAAGCTTTCTTCCCTGAAAAGGGTGGCTCAACCCGCGAAGCAAAGCGCGTCTGTATGTCATGCGAAGTTCGAGCGGAGTGTCTCGAATATGCCTTGGCACATGATGAACGTTTTGGAATTTGGGGCGGGCTCTCCGAGCGCGAACGTCGTCGCCTCAAGCGCAGACCCGCGTAACGCTCGAACTCCTCGCCACTCACTCGATCTTCTTCTGACTTCAATCGGTGTAGGTCACCGATGATTCGTGTTACCGCGATCCTTGTCTCTCATGACGGTGCAACATGGTTGCCACAGACCGTCGCTGCCCTCGCATCGCAGAGTCATCCGATTGATCGAATCGTTGCAGTTGATACTGGTTCTACGGATGATTCAGTTCGCTTACTGCGAAGCGCAGGGATACATGTCATCCAGACGACACGTGGCATGGGTTTTGGCGAAGCAGTTCAGCTCGCTGTTGATGCGACTCCCGCTTTCGTTGCGACAGAGCCAAAAGGCAAGAGCGCTTCTTCCGCTTCTCAATCTACTTTGCCAGCAGTGCAAGAGTGGCTTTGGATCGTGCATGATGATTGCGCACCTGCAAAAGATGCCCTCGAGCGTCTTCTCGCTGGGGTAAAAGAGAAGCCACAAGTCGCTCTTGCTGGACCGAAGTTGCGTGGTTGGCACAATCGCAAGCACTTGCTGGAGTTGGGCGTCAGTATCGCCACAAATGGCGCCAGGTGGACCGGGTTGGAATATCGCGAACAGGATCAGGGTCAGCACGATGACGAGCGTGATGTCCTAGCTGTAAGCACCGCCGCCATGTTGATTCGCCGTGAAGTATTCACCGAGCTTGGCGGTTTCGATCCCAAGCTCTCGCTCTTTCGTGATGATGTAGATCTTGGCTGGCGTGTGCGGGCAGCGGGACATTCAGTTGTCGCAGTCCCTGAGGCGATCGCCTATCACGGTGAAGCGGCATCAAATGAGCGACGTTCCATTGATGTGGACGATGCCCTTCTACACCGTCCACTTCTATTAGATCGAAGGCATGCTGCTTATGTACTTCTAGCCAATGCGTCGTTGATCTATCTGCCCATCCTCGCTCTCCAGCTATTGCTTAGTGCCCTCGTACGCTCGATCGGATATCTCATCGCCAAACTTCCTGGTTATGCCCTCGATGAATTGGCAGCAGTTGCACTAGTCCTTATCAAGCCGCAAGAGATCTTTGCCGCACGAAAGGTGCGGCGAGGTCAACGCCTTCTTGCAGGGTCAGCGATTAGATCTTTCCTTCCACCACGGGGTATTCAATTTCGCCTCGCTTTCGAAAGGGCGAGAAATGCACTGGAGCGCTATCTCGCTCGGCGAATCCCGTTTCAAATACTGCCGAACGAGCCCGAGAGATCAGTCCTGGATATTGATGACGAAAAGCTTGAAGAGGAAGAGATATTCACCGAGCGGAAATCAACGCTTCGCACTCTCTTCACTCGACCGCTCTTTCTCTTCTCGCTCGCAGTTCTCTTTTTAACCCTAATCGCTTCAAGAAATCGTCTTGGTGCTATCGAGGGAGGGGCGCTGCTCCAATCGCCATCGAGTGGGATGGATTTGATCAGTAAGTATTTTGAGTCCTGGCACCCGATCGCTCTTGGTTCAAGCGCTAATACGCCGACCTGGATTGCTGTAGTGGGATTGGCTTCAGGGCTACTGCTTGGGAACTTGAAGCTAATGATTACCCTCTTTTTCTATGCTGCGATTCCACTGACGCTCTGGATCGGATATCGATTCGCAAAGGGATTTACTACCTCCACATTGATTGCACTTGCGGCGGCGAGTGCCTATGCATTCTCGCCACCGATACTTCATGCCGTCACCCATGGCTTGATAGGAACGCTGGTCATCGCCTTGATAACTCCTCTCTTGTTCAAGTCGATGATGGGCGCAAGTGCGATTGAGACTCTGAGCTGGCGCGCAGTAGCAGCCCATGCACTCCTCTACTCAATTGCCCTTGCCTTCTCGCCGCCAGCATTCATAGTCCTTACATCCTGGCACTTTCTTCTTTCGATGATGCAAACCCTTGGTGAGTTCGGTAAAAGATTGAGGGGCGATCGAGAAGATCTCCAGCTTGTGCTTGCCAGAGTTGTGAAGCGATCTCTGATCTTGGTTGGTGCGATCGCAATCAATGTCCCGTGGTCACTTGAACTTTTGGCTCATCCTTCGCGCGCTCTCCTTGAGCCTGGAGTAAGCCTCGATGGTGCAAATGGTCTTCTCCTGCTCTTTGGCAATCCCGGTCTCAGCCTTGCGACACTCTCGGCCGCACCGATAATCATGATCATTGCTCTCTTTCGACGGGACTGCCGACAGTTCGCGCTGATTGCGCTCTTCATCTCTTCCATCACAGCCTTGTTCTCACTCTTTTCGATTGCAGGTCATGGAAGTAGCCAATTGATCTCACCTTCACTCGGTGGCGCGACAACTCTCTTCATTGCAGCTTCGATCATTGCCGGAATTAGGCTTCTTGAACTTGTCTTGCCTCAGATTCGTGACTCTGCACTCAACTTCAGACACTTTGCGGCGGCCGCAATTGCGATCTCTGTCTTGCTCACCTCACTCTCTTCCATCATCTGGTGGTTGGGTCCAGGTGCAGGAGGACCTGTGAAGAGTGAGGAGACTTTCGCAGTCCCAGCATTCATCATCGCTAATGCGACGACACAGGAGCGATACAAGTCTCTGCTGATACGCGAACGTGAGGGACGTTTGCTCTACTGGGTGGTTCGCGACAAACCATTGGAGATCGGTGATTCCGATATCGTCTATGGAAGCAGTGAGCCAATCGAAGAAGCTGTCGCGGGATTAGTCACGGGGGCTGGAATTGAAAGTAGTTCGATTCTTGGTGACTATGGAATTCGATACCTATTCTTGACTCAACCAGTGAACAAGTCCCTTGCTCGGACCATTGATGGAATCGGAGGGTTCACTCGCGCTAGCTCTACCGATGCAGGCGTGGTCTGGAAGGTAGTTGGAGCATCCTCGCGAATCTCGCTCTTGCCTGATGTTGATGGCGATGCAGCTACCGAGCTTTCCATTTCGCTGGGAAGTGATGAGGTGGCAGCAGAAGGAACAATTACTCGACCCGGCATCGTGACCATCGCCGAACGCTTTGACGATCGCTGGCGGATGTTGGTCAATAACAATCGAGTCGAGTTAACCCGAGGTGTCTCTGGTCTGCCGCAATTTGAAGTCACCGAAGCGTTCCTTGTCGAAGGGGGAGATTTCATCATCTATCACGACGGCACTTCTCGACGTGGCTGGCTCTCACTGCAATTCATTGCTTTTGCCACCTTTGCCATCCTTGCTCTTCCGTCAAGGCGCCGACGAAGTGATGTGCCGATAGAGGAATTGTCATGAGCGCTGATCGCATGAGCCAGAGTGCGCCGCTTCGATATTGGCGGGTGCAAAGCGCACTGCTTTTGATTGGATCACTTCTCATCTCAACGGTTGCCTGGAGGCAGAGCGATCCAAGCGCTCGCGTCGAGCGCACCGCATCTATCCCTGCGACTGTCTGTCCAAATCTCGGTGGCGATGCAAGGACGGTGGCGCTCTTGCCGAGTGCGGCGACGAAGATCAAAGATGCAAAGAGTCGAAAGATCAACTTCGCCAAGGCAAAGAGCAATCCTTATCTACTCTCGAGCGGCTCAATAGTCGTCGCAGGTAGTGAGGTCTCCTCGACCGTGATTAGATCTCGTGCGGGCAAGTACACCTCCGCAACTACTTGTCTCATCGGCTCTGGAGATCAATGGTTTGTCGGAGGAAGCGGTGGCCTTGGATCGACTGCGCGAATCTTGGTCATCAACTCAGGGCTCAGCACTTCCACGATTGAGATTCGCTCCTTTGGCGAGTCAGGAAAAACGGGCGAGAAAGTCATTGCTCTCCCTGCTGTCTCGCAGCGGGAGGTGCGAGTCGATTCTCTTGCACCAGGGGAAGGGGTCGTTGCGCTCGAAGTGATTACCCGTTCAGGAAGAGTGAGCGCATTTCTCTTCGATCAGCGAGGTCGGGGTTTGAATTCCCTTGGCGCTGATTTCGTCTCATCAGGTGAAGCGAGTCAACGATTGGTGATCACTGCGATACCGGTTCGCCATCGTGGTTCAGCTATCCAGACGCATCAATTACATCTCATTGCAACAGGCGCACGATCGGCTGTCGTTGATGTCGAATTGGTTAGCGATGGCAGTCGTTTCACACCGGTAGGACTCTCTGATCGCACCATCGAGAGCGAACGTGTGACCTCGCTTCGATTGCCGAAGGAGCTCGGCAAACGTCCGGCAACTTTGATTGTCACATCGACCGAACCGATTGCGGGATCGGTCTACAGCAGCACGGGAAGAGAATTCGCTTGGTCCACTCCATCGATCTCGCTCAAAGGAGTGGGGTGGAATGTTGGTGGATTGGAGCCGACCATCACGATGGTGGGCAAAACCGTGAGAGTGAAAGCTCTGGTCAAACTGCGCAATGGAAAGACCCTCACGAAGAATCTCAATGGTGCCGAGGTCTTGCAGTGGAAGGTGCCGCCCAATTCGCGATTGATCGAGTTAAGTGGTCTCGATTCGATTCACTTTGGCGCAACGTGGTCGAGCAGTGATGGGTTCACGAGTATTCCACTCAATCCAGGGACTGAACTCGAACGAGCGACGACACCAACATTTGATCTCGGCGCGCTCTTCGGTTGATTCCCTTCGCTCTACTAGGCTCCCAATCCGTAGTTGATTTCTTTTGGTGGTGACGTCCCAGTCCGGGAAGAGGAAGTGATGAGTAGAGTCGCAGGTGTGAGAAGGTGTTCGCGGACCTCATGCAACGAACGTGCTGTTGCGATTCTCTCCTACAACTACGGCGATCAAATCGCACAGCTCTCTCCGATTCAAGGATTTGTCGAACCGCATACTTACGACTTATGTCTTCGTCATAGCCAATCACTCAAAGTCCCGCTCGGCTGGAAGATCATCATCAATGAGATTTCTGACCAACCAGTAGCTTCCAATGAGGACTTCAATGAGATCGCCAATGCAGTACGTGGCGTTCTCGAGGATGATTCAGATGCGCAAGGATCAGATGCGAATCTTCAACCAGAGTTGAGAAGACGCGGACACCTTCGAGCCCTCTAGAATTCGTAGAACTGCTAGGGAAGAAGTTAGGGACTCATGATCAAGCCTGCGACCCTTGATCGCATCATCAAGGCATATGACATTCGTGGTCTCGTCGGTTCTGAGATCAATGAGGAATTCGCCTTCGCAGCAGGAAGTGCCTTCGCGCGATTCATCGAGATGGAACGTGAACCCGGAAAAGTCGTCATTGGTGAGGATATGCGCCCATCTTCTTCACCGCTTGCCGATGCATTCTCAGATGGAATCAATAGCCAAGGACTTGATGTCATCCGTATTGGTTTGGCTTCGACCGATCAACTTTATTTTGCCTCGGGCCATCTTGCCCTTCCTGGTGCCATGTTTACCGCTAGCCATAATCCCGCCGAATATAACGGGATAAAACTCTGTCGCTCTGGCGCGAGGCCGATCAGTCAAGAATCTGGACTTGGCTGGATCAAGAGCGCTATTCGCGAGGGCACACCAATCGTCAATCGACCACCTGGACGCAGTGATAGTCAAGACTTTCTGCACGATTATGTCGACTTCCTCTTCTCGCTCTTTGAGATCGACTTTTCGAAGGGGAGACGATTGCGCCTTGTGATTGACGCTGGAAATGGGATGGCAGGGCATACCGCACCGAAGGTATTCGATCGAATATCGGGCGAGCTCTTTCCCCTCTATTTCGAACTGGATGGGACTTTCCCCAATCATGAAGCCAATCCAATCGAGCCCTCCAATCTGGTTGACCTTCAAGATGCAGTAAGAAGGAACGAGGCAGACCTTGGTCTGGCCTTTGATGGCGATGCTGATCGCTGCTTCTTGGTTGATGAAAAAGGTGATCTGATCTCACCATCTGCTCTTACCGCACTTATAGCGGCACAAGAATTAGCGAAGAGTCCTGGGGCGAAGATCATCTACAACTTGATCTGCTCCCGTTCGGTACCAGAAGTGATCAACGAGAGTGGTGGTTCTGGTATTCGAAGTCGCGTCGGACATTCCTATATCAAGAAGTTGATGGCAGAGAACAAAGCGATTTTTGGTGGTGAGCACTCTGGACATTTCTATTTCGAGAAGTTCTGGAATGCAGACTCTGG